>Ga0123353_10000270_pt1 | contig 64622 bp, 53 predicted proteins | sample TergutLab28metaG_3_FD_92763 | JGI IMG/M metagenome (GOLD analysis project Ga0123353, IMG submission 92763) | Labiotermes labralis P3 segment gut microbial communities from Petit-Saut dam, French Guiana - Lab288 P3 | ecosystem: Host-associated > Arthropoda: Insects > Digestive system > Gut ... | reverse complement strand
TAATCTCTTAACTCTTCACTATTACCTCACGGTAATCGTTAATCGTCAATTGTTAATTGTCAATTGGACAAGTGCCCTTGCTGGTGTTCTTTTCTTGTCACGTTGTTTAATTTACAATGTGCGATGAATTTTAGTTAAAATAACTAAATTCTTTTTGCTTGACAGGGCATGTTCGTATAATTCTGTCAAATCCGTGCCCTGAGCGCCCTATTAGTATAGCACCCCCCACCCCCCTTGTCAAGTGTTTTTTAATAAATATTTAAAATTATTTTTCGTCAGACTTTTCAATCAGCGCTTCAACCGTTTTATAAACGACTTTCAACTCATGTTCAGTACACTCTCTCAAGCGGCGTTCAATTTTGCGGCGCAATTCCTGTCCGTCGGATTGTTCGGGAACAGAGAGGAATATTTATGACAGTTCACGTTACTTATGAGGTTGACAAAATCCTGCGCAATAACCCCGATACGCAGCACGATATAGCGTTAAAGACAATAGAATATACATACAAAGACGATATTCTCGTGCGTTTGCTTATTAGCGGAAATATTGGCGTTGACCTTGAAAACAAACTGCAGTCTAAATTTAGCAGCGAGCAATTTTACGCCATGAAGACCTATAATCAAAGCAAGATAAAATTAATGACCCGTGATAAATTTTTAGAGAAATTAAAACAGTTTGACAAGCACCAAACTGTTGTAGAGCATGAAATATTTGAAGAATATGCTTATACTGATAAAAAAAGGTCGCTCTGACATGGTATATATTACAATAACAATAAAAGACGATAAAATGAATGCCACTATTGACTTCAAAAACGTGGCGCAGTATGAAAACTTCGTTTGCCCCGCATGGCTTAAAAAAGCAAATAACGGTTCATAAACCTTTTTGGCTTACAAACCGTTATATACTACACTCTTTTAATATTGCTCGAAATATCCGAAAGCGCCTTGGCGGCCTCCATATCAAACTCATGCCGCTTGGCCATATCCCCCAAACTCAGCATCCCCACAATGCGCCCGTCCTGCGTAACCGGCAGACGGCGTATCTGGTCTTCCGCCATTATGCGCGCCGCCTCGCATACATCGTCGGACGGCGAGACACTTATCACGCTGCGGCTCATTATATCGCCGACCTTCGTGGTGTCGGGGTCATTCTCGGTGGCAACGCACCGCAAGACGATGTCGCGATCGGTCAATATGCCTTTAAGCCGCCCGTCAAGGCTGCACACGGGCAATGAGCCTATGTTATGGCGATTCAACAGCCGCGCGGCAAGGGTCGTAGACTCTTCAGGGGTGATGCTAACGACATTGGAATTCATAAGTTTAGAAACCTGCATAATATCACTCCTCATTTTGGTAATATTATGCTCTGAAAACGCGGTATTTATTCAACATGACTTGTTTGTGCCGATTCTGCTAACACGTCAGATAGCTTATGCCAGCCGCCGGTGTAAAAACGAATTGCCGATGGAATCAACCCTATCGCCCAAGCCAGCGGCATGGCATACCAAACCCCTATGTATCCGAAAGCCCTGCTTAGTATAATTGACATGCTTACCTTGACCACAAGCTCCGATAAGCCGGAGATAAGCGGGATTAAGATGTCGCCCATTCCGCGCAGTGTATAGTTATACAGCCATATCATACCCAAGCACAAAGAATATGGCAGAGCCGTTAGCTCCGATCGCCGCAAATGCGCGCGAACCGATGGCTCTGCCTGTGATGATCATGTCCGCTGATTCAGACTAAGTTACTTTCTCACAATTATTTATTTGTTCTTATGTAATCGCGGCGCTAAAACTATTACAATAGCAGGAATCAGTATAACATGCAATATAATCCCGGGGATCGCATTTGTAAACGCGCCCGCCATGAACATCTGCCACGTAAACGTATTTCCGGCCGCGCCTGAGAATATTGCCATAGCGCCGCCCCAAAATACGCGCCCGCATACCATTGCCGCTATTAGCGATACGAACACATTGATTTTCCTTTTGGGAAGCATCATATACAGAATTCCTGCCATAAGCCCGTATACCGCAAGCTCAACGCACATAGCGGCGCCCATAGGAAAAATCGGGGGCATCCCGAATATCATAAATCTCAAAAGCGGCGCAGCCGCGCCTATAATTATCGCGTAATAGGGACCGCAAAAAAAAGCGCAGAGTAAAACAGGGATGTGCATAGGGGCTAGTGCCATGCCTATTTGCGGTATTTGCCCTGTCAAAAGCGGTAAAAGCATACATAATGCCAAACAGACGGCGGCAATAATAAGATCTCTCAGGTGTTTGCTTCTCTTGTTCATAATTCTTCTCCCTTAATAATGTGTTTCCTGTCTTGGACGGGAGCGCGCCTTCATGACGCGATTATGAAACAGTTAAATAGTGTTACGATTTAAGTTGCTCCACAGCTTCAGCTATGAGTTTGGCAAATGGCAGCGACTGTGTGCCTACTATAAAATTATTGCACAAATTCACCGGAATTAATATCTTTTTCGCCTTACTCTGACCGACCGCTACAGCCATTGCGGGCGTCACCTCACCGAGCATGGAGTCCGCGGCGATAATTCCTATGGGTCCGATAATCACATCGGCGTTCCGGCTGGCAGTGATAACAGGGTTTTCACCTGACGCGCCGGCATCGGCTCCGGCCTTCAGCATCGCAGATGCGGCAATACTATTTGTACCGATCGCAATCAATTCGCATGCAATACCCTCACGCTTGATTCGTTCAATTATCATTTGCCCCATTTTGCCGCCCTGACCATCAATAACAATTACTCTCATCTCTATTCCGCCGAGATTATATACGAGTACACCGGTTGTCCGCCGAACACCTCTTGAATCGTCGTCATGGGCATACGCTTCTGCATCATGCCTACTGTGTCCGCAACCTCGCCCTCCTCGACATCTTCGCCGTAATAGACAGTCACAAACGACGGGTCTTTTTCAGTCAATGCGTCGGCGACTGCGCGTAATACCGCGCCGCGTGAGGGGTTGTTGAAATATAACGCTCCGTTTAACAGCGCCATATGATCACCCTCTGTAATATCTTTGCCATCAAACTGCGAGTCGCGCGCGGCGGCTGTGACCTGAACGCTGGTCACGTTATCCAGTGCCGCAGTCATATTGGCGCGGTTTTCCTCCGCCGTGGCGGAACCGTCGAAATTCAACAGCGCCGTGACGCCCTGCGGTATGTTTTTACATGGTATGACGACGATGTTCTTATCGGCAAGCGGTATACACTGCTCGGCGGCCATTATGATGTTCTTGTTGTTCGGCAGCACAAAAACCGTTTCGGCGTTTATCGTCTTAACACAGTCCAGAATCTCCTGCGTAGAGGGGTTCATAGTCTGCCCGCCCTGAACGATGCTGTCCACACTTAAGTCTCGGAATATCTCTTCAATACCGGCACCCGCGCAAACGGCAACAAAGCCATAATCCTTAGGCGTCGCGGGAGCTTGTGGCATGACCGGTTTTACCTCGGCAACAGGGGCAGCCTGACTCTCGACCATCTCCGTATGCTGTTCGCGCATGTTCTCGATTTTTATCGATGTAAGTTCACCGTGTGCCAGAGCTTGCGCCAATACGCGCCCGGGGTTATCAGTGTGTATATGCACCTTTATTATAGTCTCGTCATCTACAAACACAAGACTATCGCCGCAAGTCTCGAGAAACGCTTGCAGACGCGCCGGGTCCTTCTTGTCGTTACGGGGGCGCTTTATAAGAAACTCCGTGCAATAGCCAAAGAGTATCTCTTCATCAGTGAATTCCGCAAAGCGCGCCGCCTGCTGACCCGCGCCGCCTTGCGCGTTCAGCGGCACAACGAGGTTCCCTTTCAGCGCGGCAAGCATACCTTCGAATATGATACACAGGCCGCGTCCGCCCGCATCGATGACCCCTGCTTTTTCCAGCACAGGGTTTTGGTGAACGGTATCGGCAAGCGCGGCATTCGCGCTTTTCAACATCTCTTCCAGCACATGATCCATGTCCGCGCCGTTTGCCGCGTATTCCACACCGCGCCGCGCGGACACGCGCGAAACAGTGAGTACAGTGCCCTCGGCAGGTTTCATGACGGCTTTGTAAGCTGTGTTGACGCCCTCGGCCATCGCGGCGGCAAATGCCATACCGTCAATGACCTCCATATTCTTGACTGTTTTGGCAAACCCACGAAACAGAAGCGAGAGTATAACGCCTGAGTTACCGCGCGCGCCTCTTAACAGACCCTGCGCGGCGGCTGAGGCCGCCTGACCGGCATGGGCATTCCCGCCGTTCATCTCTTTAAGCCCTGCGTTCATCGTCATCGACATATTTATACCTGTGTCCCCGTCGGGCACAGGAAAGACATTCAGTTCATTTACCTCTTGGATGGCGTTTTCCATAGCCGCCGCGCCCGAGGCGAACATACGGCAAAACGCCGTACCGTCACAATATTTCAATGCCATCACCTATCTCTCCGCTATCATACCATCAACGAACACGTCGACCCTTGATACCCTGACGGCCGTGAGTTTTTCGACCATATAACATACATGGTGCCTGATCGACTTCGTCACTTCGGGGATATTAACCCCGTGTTCAACAATTATATGCATCTCGATTTGTACAGATTCATCCTCGTCCAATTCTACCTTGATTCCCTTTTCGACACTGCCGCGCTTTAAGAGATGCACAAGCCCGTCGGATACCGAACGCGCCGCCATACCGCGCACACCGAAACAGTTCATGGCAACCCAGCCGCTAATGGTGCTGAACACCTTGGCGGACATGGCTATCATACCGTTATTATTGAAAACTTTAAGTGACATGACAGTCCCCCCTTAATCTTGATTTTAGACAATAGATTTTAGACATTGGATATTCTAACATATAAAACCGTGATTTGTCAAATCGGATGCAATTAGGCTATTTACTTGTTAATTTCGGGTTTGTCCGTTCGCCCTAGCAGATAGTCAGTGGAGACATCGAGGTAGTCTGCTATACGACATAAGCGGTCTGCTAAAAGCATTGAACCTTTGTCCATTGTATTTAGGGTGTCTTTGTTCATTTCGCATGCTAAAAGCATTTCTCTTGCTGATTTTCCCTTTAATTTAAGAGTTTCTTTTATTGCCTTTGAGAGTTCTTGTGAACTACGCACAATAAACAATCACTCCTTTTGTAGATTCTCACAAAATCCGAATATTTTTGGATTTTGTATTGACATCCTAAAGTTTTCGGATTATAATAAGGGCATAAACAATGTATAAAGAAAGGAAGAGCGTTATGAAAAGTATCTAAGAAGAATTTGCCTATGGTAACATATCGCCTGAAGTGCGCTCTTTCAAGCAAGACTCACATTTCGGGCGCACTATGCAAAAACTTGCGGATAGTGAGAACAAGCTGTATGCTATATTAGGTGAACCGGAAAAGGAAACTCTCAAAAATTTTGTTGACGCACAAGCCGAAATAAGTTTATTGTCCGGCGTAGATAAATTTATCTATGGCTATCGTCTAGGCGTACTTATGACAGTAGAAGTTTTTGACGGAAGAGATAGTTATGATAGCGGGCGATTAAGCCGTCCCCTTCACAAACGCCTGCATGGCAACGCCCTGAACATCCCTATTAAGAGCTGCAAACCCGAACTTCCTGTAAAAATCCTCACGCTCAACAGAGCATGTCAGCATAACAGGGATTCGCATACCATCAGGCATATCTTGGCTTATCCTATCAAGCGCGGCGTTAATCATAGCCGTCCCGATACCGCGCCGCCTATACCCCGGCAACACCAAAACATCGCAGATGACCGCCAAAAACGCCCCGTCGCCGACAACACGCAGCATCCCAACCGTCTCGCCGCCATGTTCATACCTGAGCGTAAACATCGACGAGACCAAAGCGCGTATCACAAGCCCGCCGTCAACCGGTGAAAGCCCGCTTCCGCTGCGCAAACCCATAAACTGTGAGACCGTAAGATCATTAAATATCAGCATAATAAAAGCATGACGCTCATTGGCTCTACTTCCAATTTCAGCACGGGGCTGATATTTCTCAGCGAACGTCCGGTTATAAGATCCGTCGCTGTTGCCGAGTTCCAATCCAGCTCGCAGCTCTGCCGCGTCATCGACGCGTTTACCGCCACAACAACGCTCTCATGGTTTCCCGCTCGCTCGTAGACCAGCAGTCCCTCACGGGCATAACGCCAGATTATATCGCCCGAACGCAACGCTTCGCTGTTACGGCGCGCATTGCCCAGTTGTCGATACCAGCTTAAAAGGCTTTTATCCTCTTTGCCCCACGGATAACATTTACGGTTGAACGGACCCTCAAAGCCCTCCATACCCGCCTCGTCACCGTAGTACACCATCGGCGACCCCGGAAATGTAAATTGTATGGCAGCCGCAAGTTTTAATCTTGCCAATGCAACACTGCGCTGCTGACGCGAGAGTTCTTTCACCGCGCGCTCCTCTTTTGACAAATCGTAATCCTGCTCGTCACAGCCGAGTACCGTTAAAATACGCGGCGAGTCGTGCGTTCCGATAAGGTTCATTAGCGAAAAGAATGTCAGTCTCGGATAATTCTCACGCAAGCACTCCATATCCTCGACAAATTCACGCGCGTCACCGCCGCGCAAATAACCAATAAGCGCGCTCCTGAAGGGGTAATTCATAACGCTGTCCAAACCTCGCCCCAAAAGATAGCGGCGGCGTTTGCCGTATGCCGTCTTGTTGCTGGCATCCTCCCAAACCTCACCTATAAGCACGGCTTCGGGATCAGTCTCACGCAGCACAGTCCTGAACTGCTCGATAAACTCGTCAGCTAATTCGTCGGCGACATCGAGCCGCCAGCCCGATATACCCGCGCGCGCCCAACGACGCACAACGCTGTCGCGGCTGTTCATAATGAAATCCATGTAACTTTTATTGGTCTCTTTCACCTGCGGCAGAGTATAAAAGCCCCACCACGACGAATATTTATCCGGCCACTCCTGAAATTTATACCAATCGTAAAAGCGTGATTCTTGTGACTGATAAGCCCCTAGGCTGTCATAAGTCCCGCGCCCGTTAAAATAGCGCGACTCGAACCCCGTATGGCTGAACACTCCGTCTAAGATGACGCGGATGCCGTATTGTTCTTTTGCCTCGCGGCAAAACTCCGCAAACTCTTTTTCCGTGCCCAACATAGGGTCAATTTTCATATAATCGCCGGTATCATAGCGATGATTGGAATACGCTTCGAAGATAGGGTTGAAATATATTGTCGTAACGCCCATGTCATAGAGGTATTCCAGCTTTTCGCGCACACCTGCCAGCGAGCCGCCGAAGAAATCATTGTTTAATACCTCACCGCGCTCATTGGGTTTATATACAGGTTCATCCTCCCAATCCTCGTGAACAACGCGCTCTCTAATCGGCTTCGGAATCTCCGTCCTGTTAAACCTGTCAGGGAAAATCTGATAAGTGATACCATTGCCGTACCATTCAGGTACGTTATATTCGGGCAGATATACGGTTATCTGATACCCCACGGGATCGTGGTCATAAAGCTGACCCGTACCCCCGCGGCATTTAAGATTATTCCCGTAATAATCGATATGTCCGTCAAGATGTTCCAGCTTAAAGTGATACCAAATTGGTCCGATCACACCCTCTGTCGGTATAGCGCCTCGATATACATCCTGCGCGCCGCTCAAACCTCTCCATTTCATGGGTAGTTCAACCATCTCGCCCCTGTCGTCATACCATACCATAAGCGCAACTTTTTTTGTCCTCCACGACCGCGGAGGACAAAATCTAATATCTATCTCTGTACCTTGGGCAACCGCGCCGTAAGGGCTGCGGTAGTTCTCATCGCGTGAGTCAAAAATCTTGGACATCTGATTCCCTCCGTGCGCAAAAATACGTAGTGGTGATTATCATGTCCCTACATTCCAGGGGTTCGAGAGCGACCCTAGAATCCCCCTCCGGAGGGGGTGTCGCAAAGCGGCGGGGGTTGCGTGCCCAGGGCGCCTGTCTCCCCGTCCCAGTATTTAAGTTCATCCTCTAAAACGCGTCTTGGAAACAACACATCGCCCTTTTTCACACTAAACGTGTTTCCCCATTTCATTGCCTGCTCCCAGCTCAGAAGCTCGTCCTGTCCGAGTTGACAGCGAATCTCTCTCGCGGACGATGGCAGCGCGGGCTCAATAAACACCGACACGCCGCGCAGCACCTCGCATAATGTTCCCAAAACTGCCGCTAGTCTCGGCTTCTGGCTCTCATCCTTGCCCAGTATCCACGGCGTAGTCTCGTCGATATACTTATTTGCACGCGCAATCAGCTTCCATATCTCCGTCAGCGCGTTCGACGTCAGATATTTTCCATAGTGACCGGCAGCGTCCGCGGCGACCTGTTCTGCCATTGATTTTATCTCCTCGTCTATCGGTTGATAGGATTTTTCCGCCGGAATCGCGCCTCCGAAATACTTGTCTGTCATGGCGACCGTTCTGGACAAGAGATTGCCCAGGTCGTTAGCCAGATCGGCGTTAATGCGCCCGATAAATTTATCTTTAGTAAGCGACGCATCGTTTCCAAGCGTTGGCTCCCTTAACAGGAAATAGCGCACGGCATCAACGCCGTAACGCTCCACAAGCTCGTCGGCATATACCACGTTGCCCTTTGATTTTGACATTTTCGCATCGTTCATCAACACCCACGGGTGTGCCAGAATTGTCTCGGGCAGCGGTATATCTAATGCCATCAGCATGATTGGCCAGTATATCGAGTGGAATCTTAAAATATCTTTGCCGATGACCTGTACCTGCGCGGGCCAATATTTTTTATACAACTCGCCGCTCTCGCCATCTGGGTCGTAACCCAAAGCAGTGATATAGTTTGACAGCGCGTCGATCCACACATACAGCACATGCCCCGGGTCGAATTCGACGGGAACACCCCATGTAAATGATGTGCGCGAAACGCATAAATCTTGAAGCCCCGGTTTAAGGAAATTCTCCACCATCTCGTTTTTGCGGAATTCCGGCTGGATAAACTCGGGGTGCGCATCCATATGCGCTACAAGTCTGTCCGCGTATTTCGAGAGCTTGAAGAAATATGCCTCCTCTTTGGCCTCTGTTAGTTTCGCCTTACATTCGGGACAGGCATTTCCCTCTCCCGCCTGCGTCTCGGTATAAAAAGTCTCGCAGTCTAAGCAGTACCAGCCTTTATACTCCCCTTTGTAGATATCGCCGTTGTCATAGAATTTTTTGAATATCTTTTGCACTATGGCTATATGCTTGGGATCTGTCGTCCTGATAAACTGGTCGTAGTCCGTATCTAATAAATCCCACTGACGGCGCACTTCAGCCGCCAATTTATCGACATGCTCGCGGGGCGATATACCTAAAGTCTCGGCGGCTCTTTGTATCTTCTGCCCGTGTTCGTCCGTGCCGGTAAGATAATACACGTCACGTCCGCGCAGGCGCTGAAAGCGCGCGATAGCGTCGGCAAGCACGGGGTCAAGCATGTTGCCGATGTGTGGTCTGCCGGACGTGTAGATTATTGCTGTGGTTATATAAAATGGTTTCATAAAATGTCTCCTAGATATTCCAAATATGTCTTGCGTACTGCCCGACGGCACGGTCGGCGGCGAAAACACCCGCCTGCGCCGTGTTGATGATCGACATGCGGTTCCAACGTTCGCGATCCCCATAGGCATTCGCGACATCGATGTGGCGCATTCGATAGCTCTCAAAGTCCGCAAGCAGCATATAGCTATCCGAAGGGTTTCCTAAGATCAGCGAGTTCGCAATATCAGGATAACTGTGCCCATCTTCAAACCCGAACGATACGAAATCAATAGCGGCTCTCAGCATCTCGTTGCGGTCGTAATATTGCAACGGGTTATAGCCATCACGGCGCAGCTGCTCTGCCATTACCGCCGTAAGTCCGAATATGAAGATATTATCAAGCCCTAAAACGTCTGTCATCTCAACGTTCGCGCCGTCCAAAGTGCCTATGGTCAACGCGCCATTGAGCATGAATTTCATATTTCCTGTGCCGGACGCCTCCTTGCCCGCAAGCGAGATCTGCTCGCTGACTTCACTGGCAGGTATCAGCTTCTCAGCCATCGATACGCGGTAATTCTCTAAAAACACCAGTTTCAGTTTATCCTTGACTCGCTCGTCATTGTTGATTTGCTTCGACAGTGAATTGATAAGCTGTATTATCCTCTTTGCCATGTGATAGCCGCTCGCGGCTTTCGCTCCGATTAAAAATGTGCGCGGCAAAAATTCCATATTCGGGTTCTCAATAAGCTGCTGATACAGCGAGATTATATGCAGTACATTAAGCAGCTGACGCTTATATTCGTGCAAGCGCTTGACCTGCACGTCAAAGACAGTATCGGGGTCGGTCATGATCCCCTGCTCTTTATAAAGCCAGTTGGAAAAATCCACTTTATTCGCCCGCTTTATCTCCTGCCAACGGATTTGCACCGTCTTGCGGTGCGAGAGGTTCGCAAGTTTTTGAAGGTCATTAGGTTGTTTGAGATATCCGTCATCCCCAATAAGTTCACAAATAAGCCCGTGCAAACGCGGATTTATCTGCGCCAGCCAGCGGCGGTGATCAACTCCGTTAGTCACATTATAGAATTTCCTAGGCCACAATTCGTATTCGGGCGCGAAGATATTTTCCTGCAATATTCTACTGTGAAGCTGCGACACGCCATTCACCGCATAACAGGCATACACGGATAAGTTAGCCATCCTTACCTGTCCGTCCCAGACGATCGCCATAACGGCGTGGCGGCGGCTATCCCCCGGATACCTCTGACGCAGCATTTCGAGATAGCGGTCGTTGCACTCGCAGATGATCTGCCAAATACGCGGCAGAATCATCTCAAACATACTCTGCGGCCAACACTCCAATGCTTCGGCAAGCACCGTGTGGTTTGTAAACGCCACTGTATGCGAAACTATTGTCCACGCCTGATCCCAGTTCAAGTGTTCTTCATCAAGCAATATGCGCATAAGTTCGGGAATAACAAGTGTGGGGTGCGTATCGTTTATGTGTATGACATGTTTAAGATGGAAATTGTTAAGCGTACCGTAACGCGCGCGGTGTTTGCGCACGATACTCTGTATCGTCGCCGATACAAAGAAATATTGCTGCCTAAGCCTTAACAGTTTACCCTCATAATGGTTATCCTCGGGGTACAATATCTGCGATATGACCTCAGCCATGGCATTCTGTTCGACCGCGCGCATATACTCCCCGCGTGAAAACAGGCTCATCTCTAAGACCTTGGGCGATTTCGCGTCCCAAAGCCTGAGCGTATTTGTATGTTCCGTCCCGTACCCCGCGACGTGCATATCCATAGGCACAGCCTGAACCGACGTATAATCGACATGGCGCTTATACATGCGGTCGTCTTCCCAGTATTCCTCAATGCGTCCGCCGAAGCGTATTTCCTCGACCTCGTCTATCGCGGGTATAAGCCACGCGTCTCCGACATTCAGCCACGGATCGGGGAGTTCTATCTGCTGTCCCTCGAATATCTTTTGCTTAAACATCCCCAGATGATAACAGATAGTGTACCCGGTTGCGTGTATTCCCAAAGACGTCAGCGAATCCAGATAACATGCCGCCAAACGCCCGAGACCGCCGTTGCCTAGCCCCGCATCCGGCTCAGTCTCAAGTATATCGTTTATGTCAATGCCCAGATCGGCAAGAGCCTCTTGCATATCGTCATAGACTCCGATGTTAAACGCGTTTTTCGCAAGCGAACGCCCCAGAAGGAACTCCAGTGAGAGGTAGTGTAACTGTCTCTCCGGCTCTTCTCCATTCTTTGTTTTTCGTGTGGTTATCAAATCACGCACTACTAGCGCGCAAGCCCTGAATATCTGTTCTTTGCTGGCATGTTCCACTTCTCTTGCAAAATGGCGGTACGTCTTACCGGCAATAGCCTTTTTTATCTCCTGCGCACCCTCTGATAACTGTTTTTCTTCAAGTCTTTTTTCTGCCTTTTTCGCCATTCCTATTTTACTCCTTATTTTGCGTATTCAACGCGGTTTCTTCCACCCTGTTTCGCAGCATAGAGATAGCCGTCCGCAACGGAGATATTCTTCTCCATCGACATCGTTTTATCATACTGATGTAACCCGAAACTCATGGTAACTTTTATTGTTCCCGCGGTAGCCGACGTGAAATGCGTGAATTCCAGCACTACACGAATACGGTTCGCTGCGTCAATCGCGCGGGTTATCGAGTGTTCATTTAAAAAAATCAAAAACTCCTCGCCGCCCCAGCGGAAACACACATCCTTGCCCATCGCGTATTTAGACAGGATATCCGCAACATGCTTTAAGACCTCGTCACCGATATGGTGTCCATAGGTATCATTGACACTTTTGAAATGATCTATATCGCACATGATAACATAAATACCACTGCCCCTCAGTGCTTGTTCCTCAATGCTCTTGGCAAATCGCTCGTTAAAGGCGCGGCGTGTAAGCAGCCGCGTCAGCGGGTCGGTAAATGAGTCATCCGTGATCTGCCTTGTAAGGAACGTAAGCCGTGAGAGCATCCTGCTGAGGATAAGTTCTGTCATTACCGCAAAAATACTGACGCAGACAAAAGAGACGGCGAATTGAATCAAAAGCTCGATCGACTTGACTAATAAAAGAGACTCGCGCCATATCAAGAAGCAAATTAACAGGTTGGCGATTGCAAAAATTGTAAGCTTTATACCTCTCGAATTGCCCATGAAAATACATAGCGCAACGGGGTACATCAAAAACAGAAATGAGTTAATGGTACCGTCGGGTGAAAAGAAAAACTGCACCCAAATATTGATCATTAAGTATAACGAAACCAGACCTAAGGACTGACCCGCATTTTTCAATCTTCTAACGCCAAGATAGAACAACACACCCAAAATGGCAACCACAGCTACCTCAACCAAGCCATTCCAGTTCTCGCTGGCCATCGTTGAGGCGATGCTGTTGATAAGACTGCTAATCGCCAGCACAAGCACCACTATTTTCATATTGGTTTTCTGGCGCGTCTCGTTGGTATCATAAAGATAATCGATCTGCAGTATTGGCGTAAGCAACCTGCTCAATAGAGCATCAAAGTCATCTTTTCGTTCCGAAAAAGTTTTCAATGTTGTCACCTCTTCTAAAATAATTACAGGCAGACCCTTGAAATAAGTTCCTTGTAAAACGAAATAGCCAATCCCAGTGAATCTACACGAACGCCCTCTCCCCGGCCGTGCAGCCGTCCCTGATCCACAGGTGTGAGAGAAAAAGGCGAAAACCGATAAACATAAGGGCAAAACCGTTCGTATTGCCGCGAACTTGTCGAGGTTATCGCAAGTGAGGGGGATACCCTTACACTGCCGAATACCTCTCTTATACATTGCTTAACATGCGTGAACTGTTCCGATTTACTCTCTGATATATCCGAAGGCGGTATCATATCCACCTCTTCCGCCAAAACGCCGAGGTCTGATACCATATCCCTAATAAACTGTAACATATCGCCGCCGCTGTCACCGTGCAACAAGCGTATATCTAAATACGCGCTCGCTGTATCCGGCAGCATATTCCCTGAGCTGCCGCCCTCTATCCTAACGGCTGCGACGGTGGAGCGCACAAGCGGGTTGAGTCTGTTATCCTTTGTACAAAGTTTTATAACACTCCGTTTGGTAAGAGGTAAGTTGACAAGAGCATATCGCCAGCGAAACGGCATAACTGTCAAAACACTTTTAAGCTGTGCCGTAACAATGGGCGTAAGTCTTGCCTTGTGCGGTCTGTATTCAACACGGGCGATAGCCTCGGACAGTAATCCGACAGCGGAGTGCGGCGGTGGAAGAGACGCGTGCCCTCCGTTAGTGTCAACTGAAAGTTTTACACGCATACGCCCTTTTTCGGCGACACCGATCTGCGCTACGGGCACCCTTATGGGCAACAGTCCCCGTGTCAGCCAGCCACCCTCATCAAGCACCATATAAAAAGAGAGCTCCCGTTCGGCAAATACACGAGAGAGCGCTTCCGCCCCAACGGTATCCGACTCCTGATCATGGCTAAACGCGAGATAGATATCACGTTTTAACTTCACGCCCTGATTCAGAAGCATCTCTACAGCCTCTAACATGGCGATCACGTTGCATTTGCAATCCAGAGCGCCACGACCCCACACATAGCCGTCGTCTATCACTCCGGCAAACGGCGGATGCTCCCATTCGCCGCCGGCGTCTACAACGTCGACATGCGCACTGAAAAGCAGCGGCTCCTGTGCAGGTTCCTCAGCCTTCCATATGTAAAGCAGGCTATAATCTGAAATGACCTCGCGCGTAAGCGACTTATGTACCAGCGGAAAGTCTCTCCTTAACCTATCTCGCAGCTTGACCCATTCAGAGACATCGTTTTCGTTCGGGTCATCATGCGAAACGGTTTTAAACTTTATAATCGACGCAAGCGCGTTTGCGGCGTGTTTGGCATGTTCGGTATTAGTGGATGGTATGGGCGTAAAAACCATACGGGAACGCAGGCTGTTTACCGCACGGGCAAGCATAACTCCGTAAATCGCGGCAGCAGTCAGCAGTAAAACGGCTGCCAAAACCGCGGCTATCCTGAGAACCTCCGCCAAAATAACACCGCCCCATAATCTTTGACGCAGTTTTACTCTATGCGCCTGACGCTGTTATTTTAACATTGATTCCAACGTTTGTCAATGAAAACTTTGTATTGCACAAATTCTGTAAAATTTCGTATAAAAAACGAAAAAGATTGTTTTAACAATATGCAAATAGAGGGAGCCATATGCTCCCTCTATACAACGTATTCAGCACTCTGACAAATTACCTCCGGGTAAGCTGTGCGTATATCCCCCGCGTGACATCGCTGTCGGCGTCGTTGAAAATATAGACTTGACCGCCAGCTGTTACTACTAAGAACGGCGGGTCTTGCGGCTGTACGCAAAGACGGGCGGTGCCGATGTCCCTAACTTGGAAGATGCCCTTATAAAGATTCTCAAAGTTCGCCCCGTTAAGTTTCATCGTCGTCCGCAGCTCATCAATCAGCTCGGCCGATTCAATAGTGTTCAACGTGATAACGTATTGGTCGCGGGTGTGACGGGCGATCAGCTCCGTATCGCTCAACACTAATCCGGCCGGCACGCTCTCCTCCACCCACATCCAAACACCGATAAACGGCATGGCGAGGATTAATGCCAGTGAGATTATCATCAGCGTTTTTGCGCCTTTTTTGGCAAGGTTGATGGTCATGTTTATACCGACACGATCATTAACCAGAAAATGATTGTCATTGGGGTTGTAGTAAAACATACCCCAAATCCATTGATCGTCCTCATCAACATAGAGCTTTCCCGTACATCCGGCGGTAAGTTTTTGCTGAGCTTCGCGTGCGCCGAACTCGGTGTAGAGCGCGACTGCAATCAGCAGAATGGTATAGACTATTGTTGTTATAAGAATAGCCGTCACATTATTATCAAATACCCACAGCAACAGGGTTAGCACACCCGTGAGCCACGTACTGACAAGCCAAAACTTACCCCATTTATAGAGGCGCACGCGGCGCAGCGCCATCGTAAGCGTCAGGTTTTCGTTGAAAACATCCAAGCGGGTACGGAAAATGAGATAGTAACACAGCCAAAAGAGTACAGCCGTCAGCGCAAATGTAATATAAATGATCGTAAACGCCCAATCCGCCGTGTTGAGCAGCGAATACGCAACAGGGACAAAAGCGGCGATGATAGGCGGCAGAAACCATAGACCGTTTATTTTTTGCGGTGGTATGGCGGCGGCTCTGACATCTGCCAGCGTCTGCCCGTCAGCCTCGCTGTACCAGCGTCTTTCGCGTTTCAGCGCTATCAGCTTGTTGCGGTAATGGGCAAATATCGCAAACGGCGCAACGATGAGTACCAAAAGCCATGTCATATACCACGTCATAGCGGGTCCCATAGTCATAAAAAACGGCGGAGCTATCAGCGGCAAAAGCGGCAGCATGAAGAGATTGAGCTGGCTCTTAAAAGCGCGAATTATCTCCTGCGTATCGCTGTCACCGTGCGCGCTATGCGGCAGTGTCGCGCCAAGGATAATGTTTTTCTTGGGTTTTGCGTAGTTGCGGGTTAAGAAATACATGATCGGCCATATGGGCAAACAACAAACCACCATAATAATGTTAAACGTTGTCATCTTTTTTCCCCTCCTGATTTTTATCTAATTTGTCATACGCTTCTCCGCATAGCTCAAGCCATTTCTCTCGAGTCATGCCCGCTAATATCGCGCTCGCGGCAGGCAATTTAATCTCTTCGAGCAACTGCTCGGCAGACATTTTGGCAACCTGTCCGGCAACGACCGTCCCGCCGCGCCGATCGGCGGTAATATAGCCCTCTTGCTTTAACAACTGATAGGCTTTGTTGATCGTCATCACATTAACGCCCGTCTCGTTGGCAAGCGCCCGTATCGTCGGCAGTTTCTCACCAGCGCGCAGATATCCGCCGGCGATACCCAGCACAAGCTGGTCGCGAATCTGCTTATAGATCGGCACACTACACGAAAAATCTAACTGTAGTAGCATGACGCCGTCACCCCCTTTGTATTACTTATTATAATACATATATAGTATCTTGTCAATAATTATTAGAGGTTTTTTCGAATTGCCCCTTGACGACCCGCCGCCCCAGTGTTATACTACAATTATACAGTTGAGCAATCGTTCAACTTTTTGCAGGAGGAAATATTATTATGGAAACGATAAAGCTCTGCGATTGCGACGTTATACATAAAGAAACGGTCGATAAAGTCAGCGCTATGATGCCGGATGCCGATGATTTTTACGCGCTTGCCAATCTCTATAAAATGTTCTCCGACCCTACGCGCGTAAAAATCATGTGGGCGCTGCACTGCAGCGATATGTGCGTCTGTGACCTTGCCGTACTGCTGGACATGACGAAATCCGCAATCTCGCACCAGCTTAAGTCACTGCGGCTTGTCAACCTTGTTAAGTTTCGCAAACAGGGCAAGGTCGTTTACTATTCACTGGCTGACGACCACGTAAAAAGTATATTTAAGCAAGGCTTTGACCATATACATGAGGGGGGTGCAGTACATCCAGAGGAGGTGCAACTCGCTTGAAGATGCCAGAGCATATCGATGAAATGATGATTGCGCCCTGTGGCGTGAACTGTCTTGCGTGTAGCGCATACTTGGCTAATAAACGACCTTGTCCCGGTTGCCGCGCACCTATTGAAAAAATCGTACGAAAAAGTTGTGTTAACTGCGCAAAAAAGAAATGCGCTTTCGAGATGGGGTTCCAATGGTGCTTTGAGTGTCCCAGATTCCCATGTAACTTAATAAAGGACCTTAACCAACGGTATCGGTCAAATTATGATGTGGATTTGCTTCAAAATGGGTTATATGCGAAGCAGGACATGAATGCCTTTTTACAAGCACAAAGAGAGCGGTTCACTTGTGAGTTTTGCGGCGGTATTATCGACCAGCATCATCGGAGTTGTAGTGAGTGCGGTAAACATCTATAAGGAGATGATTAACTTGAAAAAGAAATGTCAATCAGGCTGCGAACATTCCACAGGTAAACCAATAAGGCTTGTCACCGGTGCTGCGATTTTTATCGCGGGTATCGCGTGTGAAGTGTTATCACTTGATATATATGCCACTGTGTCACTGTTCATTGCCGCTTATGCCATATTGGGATATAAAGTGATTTTTTACGCGCTGAAAAACATCGTAAAAGGGCGAATCTTTGACGAAAACTTCCTTATGGCTCTCGCCACCGCCGGTGCGTTCGCTATCGGAGAGTTCCCCGAGGCGGCGGCAGTAATGTTGTTTTATCAAATTGGCGAGTACTTTCAGGGCGCGGCCGTGCGCAAGTCAAAGAGATCCATAGTCGAACTGATGGATCTCCGGCCGGACTACGCGAATATCATGCTGGACGGTGAGCTTGTCAAGGTCGCGCCCGACACACTTAAAGCCGGAGATGTTATCATAGTAAAAGCGGGCGAGAAGATACCGCTTGACGGCATCGTCACAGACGGTGAAGGAACATTGGACACAAAATCGCTCACAGGAGAGTCCATGCCCCGGACAGTAAGACCGGGCAATACCGTACTCTCGGGTTGCGTAAATCAAGACGGGCGGCTGACCATCGAGGTGACAAAGCCGTTTGGCGAGTCTACAGTTGCGAAGATAATAGAGCTTGTGGAGAATGCGGGCAACAAAAAAGCGCGGACAGAGAACTTTATCACTACATTCGCGCGGTTTTATACCCCTGTCGTGGTAATCCTCGCCGCGCTGTTAGCTGTTATACCACCGTTATTACTTAGCGGCGATTGGTCTGAATGGATCCACCGCGGGCTTGTGTTCCTTGTGGTATCATGCCCCTGCGCGCTGGTACTCTCGATACCACTCAGCTTTTTTGGCGGCATTGGAAACGCGTCTCGCAATGGTATACTGGTCAAGGGCAGTGAGTTTCTGGAAGCCCTGAACAACCTTGACATCGTGGTCTTTGATAAGACTGGCACACTGACAAAAGGCGCGTTCGAGGTCACAAATGTTTATCCGGCAGAGGAGTTCTCTGTAGATCAAGTGATAGGATATGCCGCGCATGCTGAGTTTTTCTCAAATCACCCCATCGCATTGTCTATCCAAAAGGCTTACAGCGGGATAATAGATAAAGCCGCGATTTCTGGCTACAAAGAAACCGCCGGGTATGGCATAAGCGTTACATACGGCAGCAAAAAATTACTGGCGGGTAATGAGAAGCTGATGATTTCTGAAAATATCGTTTTTAACGAAACCAATGACAGCGGCGCCAAGGTGTATATCTCCGTAGACGGACAATACGCAGGCTGTATCGTTATTTCAGATGAGCTGAAACCAGACAGCCGTGATGCCGTAGTTGCACTGAGGTCAAAAGGTATCAGAGAGATCGTTATGCTTACCGGCGATAACGCACAGTCTGCTAATAAGACGGCGAGCAATCTATCAATTGATAAGGTATATTCACAGCTTCTGCCGCATGAGAAAGTCGAGAAACTGGAGATGATAAATACTTCTAAACGAGAGAAAGGCAAACTGGCATTTGTGGGCGACGGCATAAACGACGCCCCCGTGTTGGCAGGCGCGGACATAGGTGTGGCAATGGGCGGGCTTGGCTCGGACGCCGCTATCGAGGCCGCCGACATCGTACTTATGACAGACGCGCCGTCAAAACTCCCCGTTGCGTTGGATATAGCAAGGGCAACGCGCCGTGTGGTACGGCAAAACATAATCTTTTCGCTGGGTGTAAAGGCAATTATCTTGCTGCTGGGCGCGGCGGGTATCGCGGGTATGTGGGGCGCGGTGTTCGCGGACGTGGGCGTTTCACTAATTGCCATACTTAATGCTATGAGACTGTTGAGGATGAGGTTTTAAGGTTTTTGAGTAGGGGTGAATTACAATGAACAAAAACGAAAAATATTCTGCCAGGAAATACGACAGTATCGCCCAACAGTATGATAACTCCTTTGACGGTAGATTTACAGCCGGATTCAAAAATAAAATACTTGAATTTTGCGAGGTGTCAGGAGACGATACGGTACTTGATATAGGTTGCGGAAACGGCAATTTAATAAGTGAAATAAATCAGAGAGGCAAAATCCAAGCCTTTGGGGTGGATATATCCCCGAATATGATAGAGGAATGTCGAAAGCGATATGGAGATATTGAGTTTGAAGTTTCATGCGGAAATGATTTGCCGTTTGAAAACGGCAGTTTTGATATGCTCACTATATGCTGTGTTCTTCATCACTTGAATAGTCCTCAAAAATTCTTTTTTGAAGCGCAAAGAGTATTAAAAACAGGCGGGACTTTGATAGTCGGTGAACCGTGGTACCCGTTTGGACTGAGACAGTTTGCCGATTGGATCGTTTTACCGCTGCTTAGGGCAGGTGATAACAAGTTATTCAGCCACAAAAGGCTGATACGATTTTTCACCGACTACGGCTTTTCAATTACAGAGGTCTACAAGAAAGGCAGTATGCAGATTATCAAAGGGAGGAAGAGTTAATGAAGTCTTTGATAAAAGTCATATCATAGACACGCAGTTTTTTGCCCCAAGATATAATCTCGCCCTCGACTGCATAACGGTCGTTACCCGATTCGTCCTTGGCAAAGAAACGGTCACGCCATGAGAAAACTTTTTGTTTAAGATATAATTTCATATGGTTACTACCTCAATAAATGTTTTACGATATTATAAAAAGTATTCGCGGAAATGTCCAGCGTAATTATATTAAGCCTGTAAAGTATATTTCCCTGTTGACAACTCAGGGTATGTACGGTATAATTTAGACTGGATATTTGGGTATCTACATAAATGTGAGGGTGGGACTATGAGCATACGCGAGGACATCGAGCGGCGGGAGCAGTCTCGGCTATGCCCCAACGCTTGTTTTTCCGCGTTTTCAAGGGGGCGTGAAGTCAATGAGCCGTCGTGCGAGGTGCGTACTTGCTTTCAGCGCGACATTGATAGACTTATACACTCAAAGGTTTTTCGCCGTCTTGCACATAAGACCCAAGTGTTCTTAAAGCCCGAAGGCGACCACTACCGCACACGCCTTACGCATACGCTTGAGGTTTCACGCATTGGACGTACAATAGCGCGCGGGCTTAATCTAAACGAGGATTTAACCGAAGCCGTTGCGCTCGGTCACGACCTTGGGCATCCCCCGTTCGGACACGCGGGAGAAGAGTCTCTCAACAGTGTGCTGGAGGGCGGCTTTTCTCATAACGAGCAAAGCTATCGTGTAGTTCTAAAACTCGACCCCATGAACTTGTGCGTGGAGGTCTGCGATGGTATCCGGCATCACACGGGTGAGACGTTACCGGGGACGCTTGAAGCTAAAATCATACGCTTTGCCGACCGTATAGCCTATGTAAACCACGACTTTGACGATGCCACACGGGCAAAGATACTCAACGAGGACGACCTTCCTGCGTGGATACGGGAATGTCTGGGTGAGACATTTAAGCGCAGGATAGACACCCTTACCAAAGATTTGATTCAGAGCAGCATGGGCAAGGATAACATCACCCTATCACCAGATAAGATGCGTGCATTTATTGAACTCAGGAATTTTATGTTCGAGCGCGTTTATCATAACCCTGCCGTAAAGCCGGAGGATCAAAAAGGACGCGACCTCTTGCTCTATCTCTTTGAATACTACGTAAAAAACGCAGATAAAATGCCGCTTGAATATCAAAACATCGCCCATACCGATGGTTATCCCCGTGCCGCCGCCGATTATATATCCGGCATGACAGACCGTCTGGCCGTCATGAGATACAGTGAGCTGGTTGTCCCAAAAGGTTGGGAAAAGGTATAAACAACAATTCCCATGGTAAATATATGAAAGGAACCAACTATGGCCTTTCCTGATACGTTTTTGGATGAGTTGTCCGCAAGGACGGACATAGTAGAGTTAATCTCACGATATGTGACCTTGCGCCGCCGCGGTAATTCCATGATTGGGCTGTGTCCTTTTCACAGCGAAAAGACGCCGTCGTTTACAGTCAGCCCGGACAAGCAGGCGTTTCACTGTTTTGGCTGCGGCGAGGGCGGCTATGCCATACACTTCGCGCGAAAGATTGAAAACCTTGACTATGTCGATGCCGTAAAGTTTTTGGCAGAGCGCGCCGGAATGCGTCTGCCGGAATACAACGATGACCCCGCTGAGAGGAAGCGGCGCGAACGCATCTATGAATTACACACCGAGGCGGCACGGTTTTATCACACGAGTTTGACTGTGGGAGAGAATCCATACGCTTTAGAATATCTGACGCGGCGCGGCATATCCGCGCGGACTATGCGGATTTTCGGGCTGGGGGTATGTGCACCGGGTAGTGATTCGCTTGTAAAGGCGATGACTGAGCTCGGGTTTAGCAAGGATGAGCTTATCGCTGGCAACCTTGCCGTCGCGGGGAGTAAAGGCGATATAGTTGATAGATTTAAGAATAGATTAATGTTTCCAATCATAGATGTTCAGAAAAAAGTAATTGCGTTCGGGGGACGACTTATCGGTGACGGACAGCCTAAATACCTCAACAGCTCGGATACCCCGATATTTATCAAGGGACGGCAGCTTTTCAACCTGAACCTGGCAAAGAACTCAAAACAAAAGGGCCTTTTGCTTGCAGAGGGTTATATGGATGTCATTGCGCTGCATCAGGCAGGCTTTCACAATGCGGTCGCCTCGCTGGGAACGGCGCTTACAGATAAACAAGCAGAACTTATTAGAAAATACTCCGGCGGCGAGGTCACGATAACCTATGACTCCGACTCGGCCGGGCGTGCGGCAAGCGAGCGCGCCGCAATTCTCCTAAACAAGGCGGACGTTAAGGTCTCGATACTCTCGCTTGATGGCGCAAAAGACCCCGACGATTTTCTACAGCTTTACGGAGCGGCGGCACTTAGGCTAAGGCTTGATGAACGAGAAAGCCACATGTCATATAAGCTGGCGCAGTTAGCCGCCGATGTTGATATACAAAGTGACGATGGACGCGTCGAGTTCCTTAAGAATGCCGCGATGGCGCTTGCCTCCGTCAACAACGAGGTCGAGCGCGAGGTGTATATCGCCAGAGCCGCCGTGATAGCGGATGTCACGAAAGAAGCTGTAGCGCTAGAGGTTGGCAAGTTAAGCGCAGGAGCGCAGAGGAAAGCGAAATACCGGGAACAGCGCGAGTCGATGCGTATCGGCGGCGGACAGTCAAAGGCAATGCGAGCTGAGACGGAGTTTATACGGCTTGCCGTTGACGACCCGAAGTTGGCTAAATCAGTTGCCGCACAGCTTAATCCATCTGACTTTGAGACGGATTTTTTAGCTCAGGCTTGGGAGCGAATATTGTCTGGCGTACATTCAAACCTCAGTCTGTCACTGCTTTTTACCGACGAGCAAGCGAGATATTTGTCTAAAGCGCTGGTGCGCCCCAAATCGTCGGAGAATATAGAAAAGGCGCTTAATGACTGCCTTGAAACGATTTTACAAGAGAGCGTGATTCGGGCGTCGGATAATCCTGAGATAACAAGGGCGATGCTTAACGCGAAAAAAAAGAAACGGTATGGTGAAAAAGAATGAACATTTCGGAAGAAAAAAAGGGGATTTTAAAGGATCTTCTTGAAATCGGAAAAAAGACCGGCAAACTCACACCTAAGGAGCTTGCCGAGCTTATTGAAGAGCTTGAGATGACGCCGGAGGATATAGAAAAGCTCTATGAAATGATAGAGAGCATGGGGATAGATGTATCTGATGATGATTTTTTAGAGGATATTACTGAAGATGAGCCTATCGACCTTGACGATGTTGACGAAATACCACCGGAGGAGCTTGTAGACCCCGAGGTACTGATGGAGGGGTTCAACATCGACGACCCCGTGCGTATGTATCTCAAAGAGATCGGTAAAGTCGATTTGCTTACAGCCGCAGAGGAAATCGAGCTTGCCGAACGTATGGGAAGAGGCGACGAACGCGCCAAAGAGATGTTGGCTGAGGCGAACCTAAGGCTTGTTGTTAGTATCGCAAAGCGCTATGTCGGACGCGGAATGTTGTTTCTTGACTTGATTCAGGAGGGTAATCTAGGGCTTATCAAGGCCGTTGAAAAATTTGATTATACAAAGGGTTATAAATTTTCCACATATGCCACTTGGTGGATACGGCAGGCCATAACCCGTGCCATTGCGGATCAGGCGCGCACGATCCGCATACCCGTGCATATGGTGGAGACTATAAACAAAGTCATCAGGGTATCGCGCCAAATGCTCCAAGAGTTGGGTCACGATCCGACGCCTGAGGAGATCGCGGCGGAGATGAACATGCCGCTGGATAAAGTGCGTGACATAATGAAGATCGCGCAGGAGCCCGTGTCGCTTGAGACACCGATTGGCGAGGAGGAGGACAGCCATCTCGGCGATTTCATCCCCGACGAGGACGCGTCGGAACCAGCCGAGGCCGCGTCGTTTGCGCTGCTGAAAGAACAGCTTGTTGACGTCCTTGGGACGTTAACACAGCGCGAGGAGAAAGTTTTAAGACTTCGTTTCGGCATCGAGGATGGGCGTTCGCGGACATTGGAGGAGGTCGGGCGAGAATTTCAGGTTACGCGTGAGCGTATTAGGCAAATAGAGGCCAAAGCGCTGCGTAAGCTGCGGCATCCCAGCAGGTCGAAGAAATTGAGGGACTTTTTGAACTAAATGGAGTGATGGTATGAGCGAGTATAGGTCGCAGAAACGCGGTAACATACGCCTTGAAGTCATGCATGAAGTCACCGGCAAGGTGTTGAACGACGGCAGAGAATTCAACGGCGCTATAATGGATATAGCGGTTGGCGGGCTGTCTTTACGCTCGGATTCATCTCTGACCGTTGGGGATACACTGCGCCTTATGTTGCCTGCATTGGGCGATATTCCCGCGCTCACGGTCGATTGCACGATACGCTGGAACAAGTGGCTTGAAGATCGGTCTACATATCAGGTGGGCTGCGGATTTAAGTTCGACTATAAAATTGATGAAGACCGTATCGCCAGATATGTCAACCAACTCCACACAAATAGAGTTACTAGACTATTAACAATTATTTAGTTAAGACATAGCGGATGTGGGTGATTATTTCTCCGGCGATGTCCGTGCCGGTACATTCGCATAACGCCTTGAAGTGCGCGTTGGAGTTCACTTCGCATAAGACAGGCTCGTCATTCTCTCCAAATAGAATATCCACCCCGCCGAAATCAAGTTCCAGCCTTTCACAGGCAGTAATCGCCATTTCGGCATATGCGGGCGATGGCATTACTGGATCAGCGGTGCCGCCGTTTGTTACGTTTGAGCGGAAATCCCCATCTAGCGAGCGGCGTATCATCGCCGCTTTTATCTTACCGCCCACGACATAGACGCGCATATCGCGCCCGTGGCTTGATTTTATATACTTTTGAAAAATCATGGGTTTTATGCCCATCCGTTTAACAATTTCGCGCATTTGCGAAATATTTTCAGCAAGATATACCTGCATCCCGAACGAGCCGAAGCAACCCTTTATCACCAGCGGTAACCCCAGACGGCCGGCGATGGGATCTAAAAAACTATAATTGCCATAGCCGACCAACTCATAGGTCTTGGGCGCAATATATGTCTCCGGCATTTTTACGGTATCCAGGAGTTTGAGGTATGTCAGCGACTTGTCGTCACAGACCTCTATTGCGCTTACGGAGTTGAAAAGTTTAAGCCCTATTTGCTCCAGCATTTTCGCAAGCTTCATATCCTTGTCCCAAAACAGTGCAAAATCGGGCACCGTTGGAACGCCGAGCAGAAGCTCGGCGTTAGTTTTGTGTATGAGGGTTATCTTTTGCTCGGACGCGGCGGCCGTCAGCATATCGAAATGTTCGTCAAACAGCGGCACATCAACAAAAGCGTTTGTAATCAGCCAACCTATCATATTTCACCGTTCCTACGGGTCGCCCAGTGTGCGACCTCTATATACTGTGGGTTCGGGGTCAACGCCCCCGTATCGGGCACCTGCCTCGTCGCAGCGACTGGGGCATTATACCCCTAAAAACTCTTTCATCAGGTTGCATTGGCGGTCTGCCAGCTCAATGCTGGGCATCTCGCAGAATATCCTGATAAGCGGCTCGGTACCAGAGAAGCGCGCAATCAGCCAGCCGCCGTTTTTGAAAAACACCTTGCAGCCATCCATATATGATACCCGCTCGACCTCAACATCAAACATAGGCAGCTTTTTGTCCGCCATCAGCAACTTGACGACAGACGACTTAACATCCGCGTTGAATTTATAGTCTTTCTCGGCCATGTAAACCTCGCCGAGCATGTCAGTTATCTCTTTGTATATAACGGATAGCTTGCGGCCCGTAACCGCCATCATCTCAACTAAGAGCGACGCGGCGTATATGCCATCCTTACCCGCGATATGACCGCGTACGGTCAAGCCGCCCGAGGACTCACCGCCGATGACTGCATCTGTCTCCAGCATTTTTGAGGATATATGCTTGAATCCGACGGGCACTTCGTAACACACCTCGCCTAAGTGTTCAGCCACACGGTCTAGTAGGTGCGTAGTGGCAAGGTTTCGAACGACGGGGCCTTTCCAGCCCTTGTATTTGACAAGATAGTAATAGAGCAGCACCAGTATCTCGTTAGGGTGCAGAAAGCGGCCTTTCTCGTCAATTACGCCAAGCCTGTCGGCGTCGCCGTCGGTGGCAATGCCGATGTCCGCTTCGTTTTCAACTACGAATGTTTTCAATGCGTCGAGCGTGCCCGAGCTGGGCGAGGGCATCCGCCCCCCGAACAGCGTATCGCGGCGCTCGTGTATCACATCGACGTTGCAGCGCGCCGTCATAAGTATCGTTTGCAGCGAGGTTTTCGAGACGCCGAACATAGGGTCGAGTACAACGTTTAGCTCGGCGTTGCGTATAGCTTCGGTGTCGATTGCCGTCAGTATGGAGTCAATATAGGAGTTTAGTGGGTCAATAACGGAGATCTGACCGCGTTTTAACCCCTCTTGATAGTCAACAATTGGTATCTCGGCGTTATATGCCTTGTCGATATATTTCTCCATCATCGCCGTTTGCTTTTCGTCCGCGTCACGTCCGCCGCGTGTGAACAGCTTGATGCCATTCCAGATTGCGGGGTTATGCGACGCGGTGATTGCTAAGCCGTAGTGCAAGTCAAACAGCTTTACGGCGAACATAATCAGCGGGGTCGGCGCGGCGTGTTTGACGATACGCACGGGGCAGCCTGCCGCCGCGAATACCTCTGCCGCCCAGTGTGCGGCTATGTCGGACAGAAAGCGGCGGTCATAGCCGATTATAACGCCGCGGTTCAGCACACCCTCGTCCTTCATCTTTTGGCACAGAGCATAGGTAAAAACTTGTACATGGCGGCGCGTGAACTCGTCGCCGATTATGGCGCGCCAACCGCCGGTGCCGAATTTGATAGGGTTCATAATACTAATCATCCATTCCGCCGCCGCGCATCGGCACAAAATTAAGTGGGTCCCATCTTATCGCGCGGCGAAGGAATGATAAGATGATTATTTTTCTAGTCAGGTTAGTCTGAAACTTGTTTTAGACTAAAGAACCTATTCCCATAGCCTGAACTGTTCAGATTTCGAGTAAATTTGCTGTCAGGCAAGGCAATGTTTCGCAGATATACTTACGTATTTCAAGAAAAATTAACGCAGCATGGCGGGAAATTTACCGGAAGATGGACGGTGAACGGCTATGGGAACAGGTTCTAAGCCCCCATTGTAACAATAATATCGTTAGTCGTTCCCTTAGCCTGTAAAGGAATCTCGCCTTCGACGAGTTTGCCGTTTAAGGTAATTTGCTTAACACCCTGTTGGACGCCATCAGGGTTGTTGACTGTGATGTTATATGTCGCGCCCCTTAGACGGCGGTTTACCGTAAAGGTCTTCCAGTCAGAGGGTACGCACGGGTCGACAATCAGTCCCGTAAACGTGGGTTGGATACCCAGTATATAACGGGTCGCCGCGAAATACGCCCAGCCGGCCGTACCGGTCATCCACGGATGGTTTGCACGCCCGTGCATGGGGTTGTCGCGCCCCATAACGAATTGGCAGTATGAATAGGGTTCCGCAAAGCGCACCTCAATATTATCGTTCTGCATTGCCGGACACAGCGCATTGTAGAATTTTATTGCCCTGTCACCGCGCCCGAGCATCGCCTCGGCCACCCATGCCCACGGGTTAGGATGGCTGAATATCGCGCCGTTCTCTTTAACGCCGGGGTAAACGCGCGTAACATAACCGATAGAGTCGTCGATTGTAGCGAACGATGGCGCGTTAAGCATGAGACCGTAAGGGGTGTAAAGGTACTCATCCACCGCGTCCATGCACGAAATTGCGCGCTCGTCCTGCGCAGCGCCCGAGATAACAGCCCATGTGTTGCATTCCATGTGTACCTTGCCCTCTTCGGATTCGTCGGTTCCGATTTTGCGCCCGTCGCCGGTATAGCCGCGCAGATACCATTTGCCATCCCAGAGCTGATCATAGCAGACTTTATAGACTTTATCCGCCATCGCTTCGTAATGTTTGACATCATTGTCGCGCCTGAGAAATTTTGCGGCTTTAATAAACGCTTTCAACGCCCATAAATGCAAGAATGAGACCATGGCGCTCTCACCGCCGCCGAGGTTAAGGCAGTCGTTCCAGTCTGCGCGGAGACCCTTGGCGACACCGTGCATACCGACTTGCTCATTCGTAAACTCCAACGCCGCTTTAAGGTGGTCGTAAACAGTGGCTTCTCCTTCGTCGGCATAGGGAATAACCACGTCAAAGAAACTTACCTCGCCCGTCTCGGCGATATACTCACATACTGCCGTTACAAGCCATAGCGCATCGTCGGAACAGACGTCGTCAAGTCCGTGGATCATCTCTTCTTTGCTGGGTTTAGGTATGACCGTCGGCGATTTGGGGATATGCTCTTTATCTGGTTCCATGAACCATTCGGGTGAGAACAGATGTATACCGTAGCCCATCGAGGTCTGACCGTGCAAAAGTTGTACAAGCCTGCCGCGGCAATACGGTTCCGCGTGAGCTATGCACATCGCGTCCTGCGCGGTGTCGCGGTAGCCAAGCCCCGTGCGTCCGCCTGTCTCGATAAACGACGCGAAACGCGAGAACAGTACGTTTATTTCCGCCTGATAAAGCGTCCATATGTTTATCATAGAATCTAACTCGTTATGCGGAGATTTGACTTGAAGCGCCGATAGGCGCTCGTCCCAGAAAGACGCCAAAGCCTTTTTAGCTCCATCCACACTTGCGGCGGCGGCATATTTTTTGCGCATCTCGGCGCCGGCGGCGCGGCCGCCCTCGCCCAGCATGAACCACAAACGCGTCTCCTCGCCCGCTTTAAGTACCATCTTCTTTTGCAGCGAGCCGCAGTGATTATAACACAGCGACGCCGAGTTTGACATCTTGCCGGTCTCTAAAGCGATGGGGTTTGTCTCCGTGCGGTAACAGCCAATAAACGTATCGCGCTCGCAATCGTAGCCATCAGGTTCAAAATTGGATGTAAAGTATTGATAGTTGCCGGGTTCATAGTATAGATCGTACTCTATGATACCGTCGGCATAGCTCGATCCTGCGCAATATAAGCTCATTTGGAAGTTTTGGTTATCTGAATCTATACGGTGGTATGAGAACTCGCAGTATGAATAAATGGAGAGGTTACGCGGTTTTCCGGAGTCGTTTTTCAGCGCAACATCCCATAGCATAACAGGATCGTCAACAGGTATGAATAAGGTCTGTTGTGCGTTAATGCCGTTGTACTCGCAGGAATACTTTGAATATGACAGACCGTGGCGGCACTCATATTTAGCCTTGCTCAGGTCTTTGCCCACGGGTTGCCATGAGATCGTCCAATATTCGCCCGTATCGTCATCGCGGATATACACGTAATAGCCCGGGCGGTCCAGCGGTATGGCGTTGGGCCTAAAACGCGTAATGCGGTGGAACTGCGGGGATTTGTACCATGAATAGCCGCCCGCGTTATGCGAAATGACCCCTGCTAAGTCCTTTGTCCCAAGATAGTTAGTCCATGACACAGGTATGTCCGGGCGCGTGATGACGTATTCCCTAGCTGAATTGTCGAAATAACCGTAGTTCATAACAGACCTCCGTATAATGTTTTTTCATTGACTTCCAATATTTTAACACGTCTTATTTCATTATGCAAGCCTATTTCCTTAACTCTTACCTCAAAATAATTGTCCGCGTGTCCAAAGCTCTCACCGTCTCGTTCGGTCTCAAAAAGCACGTCAAGTTCCGTTTGTCTCGCAGCACTCTCAGCGAATAATCTGTCAGTTGATAGGGCAGCGCGACGGGCGCGCTCGCGTTTAATCGCGTTGGTCAGATGTCCGGGTAGTGCAGCGGCTTTTGTGCCGGGACGCACCGAAAACGGAAATATATGTGTAAAGGTAAAACCCATACGCTTGATAAAATCCAGTGATTCCTTAAAATCCTCTTCACTCTCACCGGGAAACCCTACTATCAGGTCGCAGCCCAGCGTGCAGTCAAATGCGCCGCACAGATGTTTTACGGCTTCTGCAGCAATCACCGTATCATAGTTTCTATCCATGGCAGCAAGGGTTTTATCACAGCCACTCTGCAAGGCGAGGTGAAAATGGGGACAGATATTCTTGTGTTTTGAAAGAGTTTTAGTAAATTCATACGTCACACAGGACGGATCGAGTGAGCCGAGCCGGAAACGTACTGCGGGGAACGCATCGGCAAGTGCCGTCGCTAACGGGGCTAGCCCCTCATTGTAGGCTGAAATTTCGATACCTGTCAGCACGATCTCTTTTACGCCGCTGTCCGCATATGCCCGCGCGCCATCCATCACATCCTCGAACGCCACCGAGCGCGATTGACCGCGCAGACTTGGGATAATACAATAGGAACAGCTGTTTGAACATCCGTCTTGTATTTTCAAGAATGCCCGTGTTCTTGAAGAGTTGAAAGTTGAGAGTTGGGAGTTGAGAGTTGGAGACTCGGGATTATCACACCCTACAGCGCGCTCCAACTCTTCGATAAACTTCGCCTTATCTCCTGTGCCGCCAAGGATGTCTATGTTAGGTGGTTTCTGTGTCAGACCTTGCCCCATACAGCCGTGTACGGCAATTATGGCGTCCGGAAACTCACGATGTGCGCGGTTGATGACGGCGCGCGACTTTTTATCGCCCGTCGCCGTGACTGAGCAGGTATTGATTATGATGGCGCACACCGGCTCACCCCACGGCAGATACGTATGACCTCTTGAGATAAGCTGCCCTATCAATCGATCAGTATCGGTTTGATTGGTTTTACACCCCAATGTTACGCATGAAAAAGTCATTTTCTTAATACTAACCTCCAAGATTTTTACTAAAGTTATCAATACATCGTCCGATATACTTAATATAACTATACCTATAACTTCTTGATAATATAAGAGGTAATAGGCTTGGCCCTAAGCAGATTATATCAATGATATCGCAAATAACAAGCACTTTTATAGCTGACTACATGCGCAGCTGCTAATAGTGAAAATCCGTGAGTTTAAATAATCTTAACGCATACCGTCATTAAGTCTGTGTAACCCAATGGCGGTTTTTATTCATAATAGTTCCTTCTTGATTTTTTTTAAATAATCAGTTATAATTGATTTAAGAATGAGTGAGGTGATAAAGATGAAGGTATTTGAAGTACAGCTTACATCGATAAATGATGTTAAATCGTTTGTAAATGCCGCGTGTTTACAGCCGTTTGACATTGATATTGTGTCGGGACGCTATGTAATTGACGCAAAATCTATAATGGGCATATTCAGCGTAGATCTATCCAAGCCTATACGCGTTGAAGTCCACGGAACCGACGAGGATGGGCGGGAATTCTATAACGCGATTAAAGACTTTGTTATAGACTAGGACAGGTGCCCTGGTCACCTGTCCCCCCGGATCCTCATATGTAGCGGGAGACTCCTAAAACGAATCAACTGTAATAATTAGCGGCGGTTTATCATAATCATGTCCTATAAGAGGAGGTACATGTTATGAGAAGACTGACCGCTATTTTCTTGGTTCTGCTATTTATCCTTACGGGCAGCGCAGCGGCACCGCTTACCGTACAAGACCGCATTGACTTGCTTGAGGCGTTCCCCGAGCTGGAGATATTTGACGATGCACCGTTTGACGACGATCTGCCTGCCGCAGGTCTTAGCGCGCTTGATTTAGGCGTTCCCAGCGCGTTCCTTATAGAAAAGGAGACCGGCACGATCTTGTTCGCGCTTAATGAGCGCGAGGCAAAAGCCCCTGCTAGCATCACAAAAGTAATGACCATGCTTATTATCATGGAAGCGCTTGACGGCGGGATAATCAAACTAGAGGATAAAGTACCCGTGTCGAGTTTCGCGCAGAATATGGGCGGTTCGCAGGTCTATATGCACGAGGGCGAAGAGTATACGGTAAAAGATATGCTGAAAGCTATTGTAATCGCGTCGGGAAACGACGCGAGCGTCGCCATGGCCGAATATTTAGCGGGCAGCGAAGAGGTTTTTGTCGGGCGCATGAATGAGCGCGCCGCCGAACTTGGCATGACGGAAACCATATTCAAAAATTGCAGCGGGCTTCCCGAAGAGGGGCATGTTGCCTCTGCCAGAGATATAGCTATCATGTCGCGCGAACTGCTTTTGAATCATCCGACTATCAGAGAGTACACGACTATCTGGATGGACAGCCTGCGCGACGGGAGTTTTACGCTTGCCAACACCAACAAGCTCGTCCGTTTTTATCAGGGGGCGACGGGGCTGAAGACCGGCTCGACAAGCGTGGCCAAATTCTGTCTTTCGGCGAGCGCCGAGCGTGACGGCATGGAGTTAATCGCTGTAATAATGGCGGCGGACTCCAGCGATATACGCTTTGCCGCCGCACGAAAACTGCTTGATTACGGGTTTGCCAATTACCAGCTTGTGTCCGCCTATCCAGACGAGATACCAAAACCCGTACCTGTCGAGTTGGGTACAGCCCCCGAGGTCGTCCCCGAAGTGGCGGAACAATCAAGGATTTTAGTGGAGAAACGCCAGGTCAGAGACTTGGAAAGGAGTATTACGCTGGCAGAGAGCTTGTCCGCACCCGTACAGAAGGGTCAGAAGATAGGCGAGATCACGGTTAAGTACGACGGGCATGTATTAACGACGATACCGATTGTCGCGGCGGATAATGTACCGAGACTGACATTCTGGCAGATATTTAAGAATATTATGGGGTTGTTCTTGATGAAATGACGGACGGTGCGCGCCGAGGGCGGGGTTGAAGTCAATGGTCGGGCTGACCCCGCTCTACTTATGTCTTCCCGCGGCTAAGCGCTTTTTTTAATGGAGCGCATATGGCATAGCCCGTCAATCCTCCGAGAATGGCTTCAGGTATACCGTTTGTCAGTATCGACATCCCTATCACCCCGAGCAGCAGACTATACGCAACATCATTTACCACCGCAAAATCACGCCCGAAGAAAACATAGATTCCGCCGAGGACAAGGACTGTATTAACCAGACTGCCCAAAATACCACTTAATCCATAGGCAATGACTCTGGGGCTTCTTGCCAATAGCTTATACGTCAGCCCTGCCACAACACCGATAAGTATGCGCGGCATGAAACAAATAACAACGCTCCAGAAATTCCCTTGAAAATCGCCCGTTGAGTAAACAGGCGTAAAAACAAACGCCATCGGAGGAGCAGGCGGCATAAATGACCAAACAATAAAGCTGAATAATCCGAACAAAGCTCCCATACAGGCGCCTGCTCTTGTTCCAAGCATAATCGCCGTCAATATCACGGGGATATGTGACAGCGTTGCGACGATTGGACCAATCGGAAGTGAACCTAATGGCGTGAAGCATACAATAGCCTCTATAGCCGCTAAAATAGCAAATTGCGTAATGAATAATGTTTTCTTGTTTCTCATTCGACTTCCCCTCTCATTGTTTCATATACGCTAATAAACTCCCGCGCCTCTTTGATCGGGCTGACCCCGCTTGTAAGTCTTAGCGTGATGCCCGGTTCACTGCCCGCCGCGAATAAAATCCTGCCTTTATATTGCGGCATCGCGCACAGAGATGATACCACAGCAATTTCAGGTTTGTCAAGTTTGAAATATATGCGCCCCGCTTTTTGAGTGATCTCCGGGATACCCAGTGTGCCCGCTTTCGAGCGCAGAAGCGCAATTTGCACCAGCGTATCCACCGGTTTTGGTACATCGCCGAACCGGTCGATAAGCTCTTCTAATATATCTGCGGCATCCTCTTCGCTATTTACGGCGGCAATGCGCCGGTAAAAGTCCATGCGTATGCCCGATGACGCGATAAATTTTTCGGGTATCTCGGCGGGAACAGACAACTCGACGGTACAGTCCGCGGCATGGGTCACGCTTTCACCGCGCTCCTCTAAGACCGCCTCTTCAAGCAGACGAAGGTACATATCGTAACCCACGCTTAACATCTGTCCGCTCTGCTCCGCACCCAGAATGTTGCCCGCGCCTCGTATCTCAAGATCGCGCATGGCTATCTTAAATCCTGAGCCAAACTCTGCAAACTCCCGTATCGCGCTGAGTCTTTTAGCGGCGACCTCGGTCAGCACCTTGCCCTGTCTGTACGTCAGATAGGCGTACGCGTGGCGCGGGCTGCGCCCGACGCGCCCGCGTATCTGATGCAGCTGAGACAGGCCCAGCCTGTCGGCGTCCTCGACTATCAGCGTGTTGACGTTCGGGATGTCTATACCTGTTTCGATAATCGTTGTACACACGAGCACCTGCAGCTCGCCATCGGTCATCTCGCGCATGACCTCGGCGAGTATTTCTTCGCTCATCTGACCGTGCGCCGCCGCGACACTGATGTCCGGCAGCGCTTCCTGTAATCTCGCTGTAACGCGGTCAATTGTCTCCACGCGATTGTGAAGGTAGTATACTTGACCGCCTCGGCCTATCTCACGGCGTATTGCGTCGAGCAATATGCTCCAGTTATGTTCCAGTACGAATGTCTGGACGGGCGAGCGGTCGCGCGGGGCTTCCTCTATCGTAGACATATCTCTTATGCCCGACATGGCCATGTTAAGCGTGCGCGGTATTGGCGTGGCGGTCAGAGTCAGCACATCTATCTGACGAGCCAGTTCTTTAAGGCGCTCCTTGTGCGTCACGCCGAAACGTTGTTCTTCGTCCACAACCAGAAGCCCTAAGTCGTTAAACTTCACGTCTTTTTGCAGCAGTTTATGCGTGCCGATTATCAGATCTATGCTGCCGGACTGCAGACGGCACAGGGTGTCTTTAACCTGCTTGGGTGTTCTGAACCGCGACAGCATATCTACTCGCACGGGATAGCGGTCGAAACGGCGCATGGCAGTTATATAGTGCTGCTGCGCCAAAACCGTTGTGGGGACAAGTATCGCCGCCTGCTTGCCGCCTAACACGCACTTCATCACCGCACGCAGGGCAACCTCGGTCTTGCCGAAGCCCACGTCGCCGCAGAGCAACCTGTCCATGGGGAACTCGCGCTCCATGTCGGTCTTTATCTCAGCGGTACAGATTAGTTGATCTTCCGTTTCGACATATGGGAACGCCTCTTCAAACCCACGCTGCCACGCGTCGTCGGGCGGGAATTTGAAACCGGGGCGGCGTGAGCGCTCGGCGTAAAGGGCAATAAGCCCTTTTGCCAGATCCTTTGCGTATGACTTCGCGCGGTTTTTTGTGCGCTGCCAGTCTTGTGTGTTAAGTTTGTTGAGCTTTACAGGTGTCTCCTCGCCCGCGCCGATATATTTCGAGACGAGGTTTAGTTTTGTAACCGGCACATACAGCGTGTCTGTCCCAGCATAACTGAGTTTAACGTAATCGCGCATAACGCCGTCGATTTCCATCTTGACCATGCCCGCGAATCGTCCGATGCCGTGGTAATCGTGGACGACCAAGTCGCCCGTATTCAAGTCAGCGTAAGAGCTTATACGCGCGCGGTTATCCTTTTTTATTACCCTCTCGCGCCTTTTACGCGTATTGCCCGCGAATTGTCCCTCGGAGATGACCGCCAGTTTCAGCGCGGGGTATTCCATACCTGCAGATAACTGACCGCGAGAAATGATTATTTCGCCATTTGCCGGTATATCTGTGGGAATGTTGTCTATCGCCGCATGCAGACCCTTTTCTTGCAATATCTCCCATAAACGTTTTCCACGATCCTCATCGGGACACAGCACGATAACACCGTAGTCCTGATTATGGTAGTGGGCTATGTCGCCGATTGCGGTCTCAAGACTTCCGCCGTATGACGGCAACTGCTTTGCCGTTAGCCCGAACATGGCACGCGGGCGTAACTTATGGCTTGACGGCGTGAACGCGTCAAGCTGGAGAGTCTGCCGCCCTGATAACTCTCTGTATAGATCTACATCGTCATACAACCACTTAAACGGAAGCTTCTTCCCGCTCTCCAACAGGGTTTCGATGTCCTGCGCGTATTGCCACATGGTATTCTCTATGCGTTGCTTTATGCGCGACTGCTCGCTTAGCGAGATTATCGTGTCGGGGCGGATATAGTCCAAGACAGTTGCGAACTCGTCAGGCGCTTGGTTTTCCGGGAACTCGACTGTGGGCAGTACCGACGCTTCGCGAATGGGCGACAGCCTGCGTTGCGTGTCGGGGTCAAAGGTAAACAGCGTGTCTATCTCGTCGCCGTAAAATTCAATTCTAAAAGGGAATTGCGCGCCCGGCGGAAAAAAGTCGATAATGCCGCCGCGCGATGAGAATTGTGCCGCCGAGTCGACGGCGTGTACATGCGTATAGCCCGCGCTTGAAAGCGTTTTTAACAACTGATCGGGTGGGATCGTCTGCCCCGCTCGAATATTTTGCACGCATAAAAGCAATGACTTCGGCGGCAGCGAGCGCTGCATTACCGCGTCTACAGTCGCAACCGCTACGCCGGAAAAGCCACCCGCCAGCGTGTGTAATGCCGCGAGACGGTTATGCTCCCACTCATGACTTGATGCGCTGAGATTGTGGAATATAAATTCACGCGCAGGAATATTCAGGCAATCTTCGCCGCAAAGCGCCGCGACGTCTGCTGAGAGCCGCGCCGCCTCGGCTTCGTCGGGCGTGATTATCAAGAGCGGTTTGTTTAAATGGCGGCGTATTGATGCGAGAAGGTGTGCTTTATGGGCATGAGAAAGCCCGCTGACGGCGGCGGGCAACCCCCCTTGCACGGCCAGCGGAAACAATTTTTCTATTTCAGGGATTTCCGTTAATGCTTTGCATAACGCAAGCAATAGATGTTCCTCCTACAATCTGTTCTATGGCTTTGACCGCCGTTTCGACCGCCGTTTTCATCAGAGGTTTGTCGGTGGTTGAAAAGCCCGTCATCACCCAGTCCGCCAATTGATAATCGGCGTGGAGCGGGGCACCTACTCCGAGTCTGACGCGCGGGAACATATCGGAGTTCAGTTGATAGATGATGTCTTTCATGCCGTTATGTCCGCCGTCGCTTCCGCTCGGGCGCACGCGCACCTTCCCCGTTGGGAGTGAGACATCGTCGTAAATCACCGCGAGACTATCCATGTCCAACTTGTAAAACTCCAGGCAGGCGCGCACCGCTCGGCCTGACAGATTCATAAACGTCTGGGGTTTTAATAGCAAGACACGATTACCGCCGATAATCCCCTCGCCGTAAAGTGAATGGAATTTGAGTCTCTTTACCTTGATATTATACTTTACCGACAGGGCGTCTATGACTTCAAAACCTATATTATGACGCGTGCCGTCAAATTTGGGGCCAGGGTTACCCAGCCCCGCCAATATATATGCAGGTGATGACCTTAATCTCATTGGAACAGATCTGATATGGATATTTCATCGTATACACGCTCGATAGCCTCCGCAAACATAGGTGCGACCGGTAGTACCGTAAGTTTGGACATCTTAGGGCGCGGCGCGGGTATGGTATCCAAGACAGCAAGCTCTTTGAGAACGCTGTTCTCAACACGATCGACTGCAGGCCCTGACATAACGGCGTGGGACGCGCAGGCATACACTCCGGTCGCGCCGCCCTCTTCCATTAAAGCGCGCGCCGCGCCGACCATGCTGCCCGCGGTGTCCACCATATCATCAAACATGATAACTTCTTTGCCCTTTACATCTCCGATTATGTTCATAACCTCGCTCTTGTTTGCTTGTTCGCGGCGTTTGTCAACGATTGCTAAAGGCATACCCATCTTGTTGGCAAAATATCTCGCGCGCTGTACCGAGCCGATGTCAGGCGATGCGACGACCATATTATAACGCTCTTCTCCGAATTTCTCAATAAAATATTTAACAAAGATATTGCCGCCAACAAGATTGTCAACCGGAATATTGAAAAAGCCCATAAGCTGCGCGCAGTGCAAATCCATCGTAAGTATACGATCAGCCCCCGCCGCGGTGATAAGGTCGGCAACAAGCTTGCCTGAAATCGGGTCACGCGGCTTGGTCTTGCGGTCTTGGCGGGCATATCCGAAATACGGGATGACAGCTGTGACACGGTACGCCGATGCGCGCTTACACGCGTCGATCATTATCAAGAGCTCCATCAAATTATCGTTAACGGGCGTACAAGTCGAATTACAGAGAAACACATCCGTTCCACGGACAGTCTCGTGGAATGAAACGGATATTTCACCGTCGGAGAACTTGCCAATCTTGCTATCACCTAGTTTTATTCCCAAACAGTCGCATATGGACTGTGTTAGGGCGGGATTTGCGTTGCCTGAAAAAATCTTTATAAGTCTTTCGTGCGGAATCATGCCGTTTTCCTCCTGTTTACCAATTTCTGGCTCTGTCCAATGCCCATTCCTCTTTATTCATCTGTCTTGAGCGTGCGATCGCCAACGCGTACGGCGGCACATCGTTAGTAATGGCAGAGCCGGCACTGACAATTGAACCCGCGCCAATGCTGACAGGCGCTACCAACACGCTGTTGCATCCAACAAATGCGTTGTCCTCGATCTGTGTCATATGCTTTGAGACGCCGTTAAAGTTTGCGGTGATGACACCGCAGCCAATGTTTACATGCTTGCCCACCTCCGAATCGCCGATATAGCTGAGCTGCGTAACAAAGCTCCCCTCGTCTATCTTGGCGTTTTTGAGTTCGACAAAACTTCCGATGACCGTATTGTCGCATAGGTGGCAGTCGGGGCGTATATGCGCGTATGGACCGACGCGGACGTTGTTGTCCAGTATCGATAGGCTGAGCGTGGAATTAATAATTGTGCAGCTGCTGCCGACTTTACAGCTGTCTATCACTGCATTTGGCCCAATACGTGAGCTGCAGCCGATTCTGGTATGCCCTGTTAATACGGTTCCCGGCTCGATAACGACCCCGTTATCAATGATAACGTCGCCGTCTATGCTGATGGTATCGGGGTTTTTGATAATAACACCTTTTTCAATATGCTTTAAAATGATTTTTTTACGAACACTTTCTCTTAAATTATGGAAATCCAGCAATGTGTCAACGGGCATCACATCGTTGAGTGGTAACTCCTCGGCGTCCTGCGCGGAGAAAGTCTGCGCGGACTTACCGCTTAACGCATATATCTGAAGCTGGCGTCTGTTTTCCAGTTGGAGATGATATACGCTCTTGCGTTCCTGGGCGAGCAAGTCCATAATTTTAAGCACGGCTATTTCGTCAAGGTAGGCCGGCGCTTCGAAAATGAACACTATAGCATCGGGGTCTATATTGGCAAACGGATTCTTTCCTAACTGCATAATTTTGCAGTCCGGGATGTCCAATGTCTTTAAAAATCCCTGTATTTGCTGCTCGGCAAGTGACCCGATAACGGATATTTTTACATCCCCGAACCTCTCAAAAACGCTCGCCTGCAAATGGACCAGCGAACTGCCCATAACATTATTGGACAGCGGCGCTAATTTAGGCCAGGCGGGCGTTAATCTAAAAACATAATGAATAGTCAATATAATCACCCCCGACGGCATTATAACATAGGGGTGAAATTTTTGCAAGGGGTGACTAGTCCGGTGCGTTGAATAATTTTTTGATACAAACCAATATGAACAAACTAAAAATCAATACAAATAACTAATAGACTTGTTGAGTAAATATATGGTAGAATTATGTCAACTATATAGAGGAGACTGAAAAATGAAGAGATTTATCCAAGCAACGTCCTATCTGCTCGTCCTAGCCTTAATTCTCCCCATGGTCAGTGATCTAATGGCGCAAGCCGCAGACGATTATCCATTGACCGAATTTGCTGATTTAGGCTCAGATTGTGGCAATTGCATTGACTGTAGCGATTGTGATATACTTAACTTCGACGATTTGTGGAAGGGCTTTGATAATCCATTAAAAATCTACATAAATCATCCCTTGCCTAAACCCGAAGGAGATACTGTCTTCGCTCCATTTTCTAATACAATCTCTAGCACCGATGCTGACACCGTCTACAATGTTAGGGTTGGCTCAAAAAGGCTTGTCAACGGCACATTTAATTCAACGACAGAAGAGATTACCGGGGAGTTTTTACCGATATTTCAAGGTCTTGGCGGTAGGGTTAGGCGAGAAAGAAGAATAGGCTCCATTGTGTATGAACTCAATAACGTAAGAGCGTTTTACATAAATGAGGAAGACCCTGCAAAGCAAATTATTAGCATAAAACAGGTTCAGGAAATGTTTGATTTGCCGTCTAGTAATTACAGCATTGAATTAGGAAACCCAAAACTCAACAAGACAACCGGGGTCTCAACAGTTGAAGTAAGAGTCAGGACGCTAGTGAGACCTTTAAGAATGGAGAGAGTCAGAGCGGCCCCTGCCTTTAGGGATTTTATCCTCGGCGTTGGCAGCGCGATTCAGGATAACCTAGACAACCGTTTTCTCATGTGGATTATTCGAACTGTTACCGGTATCAGTCACAGACCGGCAATTAACAGGTCAAGTATTAAAGACTTGCAAGCGTTTTACATGGGACGAGTTGTAGGCGGTGTAATGGCGGCGGCTTTTTCAATAGGTGAGGCCAAAGCCGGACTTGCGCTTATACTTGGCTCTCTCGCTGCCGGAGGCTTTGCGACATTTATGAGTGGCGGCGCACTAACCATCGCCGGGGCAACAGTCAGTATAGCTGGAGTGACAGCAGGCGGCGCTTTGGTTATAGATGGTGTGGGTGCGGCGAGTTTAGCATTAGCGGGAGCGGTCAAGGACTTTAACGGTGTTTTGTTCTATAGGAACAACGGGAATAACGGCAAGGGGATAAACATGCCGCAGAATAAGTTGCGGCATACATATGACAAACACGGCTCGGATTTTGGTATGAATGACAACTGGAACAAAGCGAACGGTGAGAAGTTTAGAGCGATTTTGCACAGACATATATATAACGCACAACAGGTTATAAGTGGCACACACCGGGGTATTGTTCGCGTTACGCATTATTTCTGTCCAGATACAAATCTAAACGTTATGATTGACGCAAGAGGAGCCCTTGAAGGCGCATGGGAATTAAGCCCTGCCCAAGTCTTCAATCTTTTAAGAAACGGCAATGTTCAATAAAATTTCAGTAAAAGGAGAGATAGTATGGAGTCATTTGACATAACATTCTTTTGCAAAAAAGAGTTTTATAGCGAGCAGATTCTTGCGGACATAAAGAGGTCATTAGAGCTTTTTCGTACAATGAGAAAAGACCATTTCGATGAGTCCGAGAGCGACCCCTTTATATTTGAAAAGAGGATTAGAGTTTTTGAATATGATTTTGACGATGTGGATTACATGGAATACAGCACTTATATACAGGGACTAAAAATCCGAGAAAACACTTTTGAAGAAATTATTAAAGTTTTTGCCATTTTTGTCGGCGATGTCCTTAGAAAAATTCGTGTGTTTTCATTTGCTACAGCCATTTACGAAAGAACCTGCAGCCTAATAGAAGATGAAGAAAAATTCAACCTAGACGAATTCGACCCAGCCTTTTTGTCAAAATTCCCCTTGCTGTTTTTGCGACCCGAAGCAGACCTCAGTGAATACATCGGCAAAGTTGTTTATAAGGACGAATATATTATTTGTCTTTATAATGAAAAAGCTCAAGATATATTTGCTATCATGTAACGCAGGGGAGAGAGTTATTATGGGAGTTCGGGAAATATCCAATTAGGGGAGATGTTCTGTATGGAAGCATTTGACATAACATTCTTTTGCAAAAAAAGATATTGCAATGATCAAGCACATGGTGACATAAATGTTTCCATGAAATTATTACACTCCTTGGACGAGAATAATTTTGGGATATATATGGATGGAACCAAAGAACTCGACAAGAGGTTTGGCTGCTATGTTTACGATTTTGACGATGTGGATTATATGGAATACAGTGCCTCGATACAGGGACTAAAAATCCGAGAAAACACTTTTGAAGAAATTATTAAAGTTTTTGCCGTCTTTGTCGGCGATGTCTTTAAAAAGATTAGTGTGTTTTCGTTTGCTACAGCCATTTACGAAGTAACCTGCAACTATATTGAAGATGAAAAAAAATTCAAGCTAGACGGATTTGACCCAGCCTTTTTATCAAAATTCCCCCTGCTATTTTTGCGACCCGAAGCAGACCTCAGCGAATACATCGGCAAAGTTGTTTATAAGGACGATTATGTTGTTTGTCTTTATAACAACAAAGTTCAAGATATATTTGCTATCATGTAACGCAGGGGAGAGAGTTATTATGTTTTCGATTCATTTCTTTTGCAAGAAAGACTGTTATAATGAGCAGATGCTTATCTCAATAAAAAATTCTATGGAGTTGTTGCGTGCGCTTGACGAGCAGCACTTTGATTGTTATGCTGACGAGCCGTACTCTTTTGAAAAGTATTGCCGGTTGTTAGAGGTCGTCTTCGAAGATGACTATATCTTTGGTGAATGTGATTTCACAACGCTGCAGGTTTTTTTGAACACTTAATTTTCCGGCCAAAAACCTTTGACTATATCGCAGATACGATAGCACATTTTGCGGGCGATGTATTGAAAAATATATTAGAAATTCCATTTGCAATGGGTATGCAAGAGTGTTCGAGTGATTTCTTCGAGCTTTTTGATAACAAGACATCGTTGGATGAATTTGCACCTCCTTACCTATGGCGATTCCCATTTGTCTTTTTAAGACCCCAAATGGAGTGCGGTTCCTCTTCCGGCGAAGTCGTATATAAAGATAATTCAGTCGTCGGACTATATCATCGAGGTGAAGACGTGCCGCGTATTCTTTTGGGATAAAAGAGGATATTCATAGGAATTAAGCCCTGCCCAAGTTTTCAATCTTTTAAGAAACGGTAATGTTCAGTAAAATTTTAATAAAAATAGACAAAATGCAACCCCCAATAACTAATTGCATTCTCATTAAATACATGTAATAATATAGCAATACCAAGCTTTGCATTTGTGGAACAATCTTTTATTTAGCTTTATAGTGCGTTAGAATTAAGGAGGCATTGCACATGAAAAAATATTTGTCCTTAGCCATTGTCGCCTGTCTGCTGTTCGCTCTTGTGGGTTGTGGTAAGTTGGACGCATCGCCATTACCGCCGAACTCACTAAGCTCCGTTGAATTTAACGATGATAACTTATTGATGATGTTAAGTGAAATAAAAAGTGCTGTCAACCATTCTCAAAACGATGATGGCGGCTACGGCTTAATCTCATACCGATATAGAGATTTGTACTACACACTTTATTGTACATATACTGCATATGATTATTTAAGTTATACTGATAGTCTTACAGATGAGGATATTTTGATGTTGTCTTCACTGCTACACGTCCTTAGCAATTGGCCTTACTTGCTAAACACTAATACATATGATGATGTCTTTCAATTATACTATTATATTAAGTTGTGCAAAATTGCGAGTTTTGATATACCTGATTTGTTAACTAAAAGCATTATTTCTTTTATTAATGATATGTATTGTGATCTAGGCCTTTTCCATCGTTCATTTAGAGAAAAGAATGATTGTGAAGGTTCTCAGGCGTGCATCGAAGGCATGGTTAAATATATAGCGACATACAGAAGTCTATATATTCTGTTTGAACTTGATGGGCTAGATGAATTTCGACTAAAACATATGGACAGCTTCCTATTAACATTAAATGAAGAGTTTGATACTTTAGACTTGAGCGTATACGACACTAACACTGTTTCGCTTTTATCTCATTATATTAGATGTAATTCGCTGCTTGGAAATGAGATGATATCCAAAAGAGAGGAAATCCAACAATTCTTACTAACCTGTATTGACCTTATTAATTCTAATGAAATTCTAGTCGATATATATTTTCTTTATAGCATTAGCTTTCTTTCTTCATACATAATTGAGCCTTTTAATTTGTCAGGTATTATTAATGAAACGCTCAAGTACATAGATCTAAATAATTATGATAACAATGAATCGTTTGTTGTCGAAAGAATGAATCTTGCTTATGAGGCATTAGATAGATTAGCGGCAAATGATTATATTGTTAGAAAGTTTAATAAAACGGTACACGATGAGTTAATCAAATATAAAAACCTTGATGGAAGTTTTATTTTCAACGAGCAGCGCTCGTATCCACATTCCACATATTATGCAACAGCAATACTAAAGAAATTAGAAAATACAACAAGTAACCAATCAAATGAGTATATTTCAAATGAGATAGCAAGCATTAACAGTAATTCGGATATATTAAAGTTCTTTAATTTAAAAACAGCGCTTCTTATTGATCATGATATTTATTTCGAAAATATAATAGATTATATAAGCCGGAATCGAGAAGAGATGCTAAATACGCTAGACATAAACATTTTAGGACATCATGACATACTTGAGGGATTTATTGATATTATTAATAGCCTTGGCATGAATCTCAATGAACAGGAGAAAAACAAGTTATTGAGTGAATATGATTTCATAATTGCTAATGATTCGGCAATCTTATCTTTCACTACAAATGATTTACTCAGTCCACTTGTTAGCTGTTATGCATACTATGCAAAGGAGTTAATCGGATTTCCATCATCGCAGAGCGAAGTGTTAAATTATCTAAACGACCTGATAGATTTCACAAATGAATATATAGAGTCAACAGACTATAATGACGGTGCAATGATTTTGCTTGCATATTATATATTAAAATTGACATATAACTATGGATTAAATCACTTATTGGACTTAAATAATGTGTTGTTATATGCATATCAAGCAATATCAAATCTTTATTTTGAAGGATTTGTAAAGTTCGAAAAAGAACAAGAGCCTGCTTGGGAAATTACTTACTATTCTACAGTTATTCTTCATTATTTGAAAACACATTTTGTATAAAAATGCAACAGTAAAGGGGTGACAAGAAAACCATCGCAATCACATAGTAATTAACTTAATCAAGAAAGAAAGGAAGCATTCAAATGAAAAACGGTCATCACTCGGTTACACTGGATCAACAGTAGCCACTGCATATACTGGAAACTTTTCGGCATTCAGTTATCTTTCGTTAAGGAATATTTCTATGTCCAGCAGAAGCGATATTTATATAATACCTAATGTATCCCATGCAGCAGACGTCTCTAATTTTGCGTAACATCTAATGTATCCCATTCAGCAAACGTCTCTAATTATTAAGAAATCTATTAAACATTTAAGCTTAATTATTCGCAGATTCGGGTTACCCTTAATTATATACAGAATGTGTTTTTATCCATGCAATAATCGATAAATAGGTTCTTTCCAAGTTGACATATTAGTACCATAGACAAAAGGACAAGCAGCTTTGCAGTTCTGGCTTTGCATCGGAACTGTGAAGCTGCTTGGTAGTTGTCGATTACTGAAAAGTGTTATAAAGGTCATTTCTATCTGAATATTTGGTTATCTGTTCTCTCTACTCCAAATTCTCCAGTGCCCCTTTAATCTGCTCCAATGCCATACGGCACTGTTTGTCCGTCAGGTCGCGCACGCGGGCGGTAAACCAGCGCGCCAGCGCTTCGCAGAGCGTGAGATCACCGACAAAAACCGCCGAGGGTTGCATCTCCACGCTGTCCGACATGAATATCGAACCTACACCTTCCTTTGTTGTCAGGTTTATTTCAGGGCAATCGTCGACAAACACTATCCTAAGCAGCGGGTAGGCTTCGCAAAGCCGTACAAGCTCGGTCAAATACGCGCGTAAACCCTCGCCTTTTAACGTAAAGTCACGCGGCGCGAGCAGTTCTATGCCTGAGAGACGGCATGTGCCGTTTATCTCTATAGCATCAATGACGCCAGTGGGCAGGATTATTGTCCAGGGATAGGCCTCAAGGTTATACAGCAGCGATTCGCGCCGCCTTGCCAGCATGTCCAGATGTGCGCTAACCTTGCTTTGCGGCAGAACATGGTTAAGCAGGGCATATATATGCGTCTCGGGCAGGAATATTGGGTCGAGCGTATTCTTGACACAAAACAGCGCACCCGGCTTATCCTCTAATTGGATAAGCCGCTCCGCCAGCGCAAGCGGGGCGTCTTTATTGCACGCGGCAGCAAGCGGGCTGCAACTCCCAAGCTGGGCATGTACCATGTTGACAAACGGGATAATATCCTTTTGGTTCTTAAAAAACAATGTGTTTGTCTGTTCAGCAGCGTAATACGACACGATTGCTGCCTGACCCATCAGCACGAACAACGCAGGCGCCGAGATGTCGGCGCTCGCCCGCCCGTATGAGAAAAAGCGCCCGGTCGTATACAGCGGCATATACGTCGTAAGCAACGGTGCAAGCATACTGCCGTGAGGCGCGGGATGCAGCATATGGACGCTGTGTCCGTTGCGGATAATAAGCCTTAAACTGTTGGTATATAATTTTTCAAATTCCGGGTCGTCGGTGAGCCACGTTTCGTCAGACGGCGGCATGAGGTAAACGTCGCCGGGCGTTTTGCTGAGCGTAACGGCGTGCAGAAAGTTGATGACCGCCTGCCGCAAACCCGTAATACCCTCAAACCGCTCGTGGTCGGCAAACATGCCGGACTGGACGCGCGGGTAAAGGCTTACGGGCCCTGTCGGGGCGCGCGCCTGTTCGGTAAAAATCTCTGTCAGCTTATCGAACATGCCGACCACCAGCGCCGGTTCTTCGGGGTCAAGATTGACCTTTTTGACTACTGCGCCGCCGCTGAGCCAGCTGTAAAGCGCCGCTCTCAGCTCTTCACGCGACTCACAGGTGACGCCCAACATAGTATCCAGCGTGTCACGGTCGTGCTTCAACATACCTATGCCCGCCAGAAAATTCGCTATATCGTGATAGACCGCCGAGCCGCGTTTCGGAACGCGGTCGCCGTTACGCCAGCGCGACACAAGTGACGCGTCGGCGGAAATGCCGCGCGCCAACGTGACATTATTTAAGCGGTAAATGCTCATCAGTGTTTGCAATTTTTGTGAAAAGCGCGTAACACTCACCTCGCACTGCTCATAGGGGACGATGTGGACATCGTCCCCTACACACGTTAATTGTTTACCGTAACATTTATGCTGGTACTTCTGCCATCGACTGAAGCGGTGATAGTGGAATTGCCTTTACTGTGCGCTGTTATCGTGCCGTCTGCGCTGACGGTTGCGACATTATTACTGGATGATCTCCAAGTGACGACGTTTGTGCTGGCATTAGCAGGCGATACAGTCACGTTTAACTGCCTTGAATCTCCGACTCTAAGCGTGACGTTTCTCGTGTCCGCTCTTATCGCGTTCACCCGCACCCTCACGGTTACCATGCAGCGTGCAACCCTGCCATCGTCGGCTTCCGCTACTATCGTGGCGATGCCGCCGGAGACAGCCGTTACATTTCCGCGAACGTCAACCGTTGCGATTTCGGGATTGGTGCTGTACCAGCTAATACCCTGCATCGACGAGTTTCTCGGCGAGAACACCGTACCGAGCCTATAGCTGTTGCCGTTGTTTAAGTTTATTCTTGAACGCGAGAGTCTGAAATTATTAGACGGGCGCGGGTTCTGCTCAAGCACATTTATCGTACACCTCGAGCTGAGGTTGCCGTCTGCGGATGTCAGTGTTATCGTTACGCGTCCTGCGCTGACGCCTGTGACCACGCCGTCACCGTTGACAACGGCTATTGACGGGTCGGATGTCTCCCAGACAAGTAAATTCGCGTTCACGGGCCGCATGTGAGGATAAAGATTGATGCTCCTGCCCACAAGTACCCTTGCGTTACTGCGGGTCCTTAAATATTCAGGCGCGATGGGTATTTCATCTTCTTCCAGCTCGCGTACCGCAATTCGTGATGTTGAGATGGGTGCGATCTCCTCTATCGCGGCTGTCATCACGTCAAAATCTAAGCCCATGAGGGTTGCAGGGGCAATGAGATTGAGGACGGATGGTGCAGCAACGTTCACCGAAATCTCAGTCTTTGCTATTACTCTGTCTTGGTGCGGGTTTGGCAAATCCATAATCGCGGTACACGCTATTGTCAGAGATGCCGCGTTGGCCGGTACTGTAAACGTTACTTCGGTAATGCCCATTGAGTTGACGACCGACGTGGGATTCTGAGTGAAAGTATCCAGGGTTACTCTGTCATCGACGGTAATTAACCAATCTATGCTGGATACAGTTGCGTTATTAGGCGAAACGCGGGCTCTTACCGTTACTTCTTGTTCTTCGACCACGGTAATCGGCTGGTTTTCAACAATCGGTTGATCGTTGATGTGTGTAATCGATATACCTTCGAGTATCGGAGGTGTTACCTCTACTGTAAAGGTTCTGGTCATCGGATCATTGACGATGAGGTCAAGTGTGTCGGTCGCCAAGTAGAAAATGGGGTTATCCGCATGGTTTGGTCCGATATACAGGGTTTCTCCGGCAGCCGCGGTCTGACCATTAGACAAGATTTCGCCGCCGACCGCTGTTACAGTTGATAATCTGCTTGCGGTATGGTTGACCCTTGGGTCGTTAATCGGGACACGTCTGTGTATCCCTGTATTGAGGGCGGTAACGGTTATCGTCGCCGTACCGGGGGCCAGTGCCGTCAGCACTCCGCCGCTATTAACCTGAACAACATTTCTGTTGCTGGAATTCCAAGATAACTCTCTATACGTCGCGCTGTCGTTTATCGCCGCGTTAATAGTGCGGGTGCTGGTATCACCGGCGGTTGCCATCCATACCGTCCCGTCGCCGCTTATGTTGTTGCCGCCGGAAGAAAGATTCATAAAGTCTACGCCAATGTGGGCGACTGTAATTCGTTTTGTGCTCGAAACCGAACTCCCCTGACGGGTAGCGGTTATAGCTACCGGACCTGCGTTGCGGGTGGTCATTTGACCTGTGGTCGGGTCAATGTCTATATTCTCCGCGTCTCTTGTCCATGTAACGTTGTGGATAGTCGAATTGTTACCGTCTTCGTTTTGCAGTACGGCAAATTGCGGCTCGGACTCACCTATGCGATATACCCATCGCGGCGGCATTATCCTAATTTGTCCGTCCGGAATGGTCACATCCTCAACTTCAACTCTGACTGTCGTTCTATGACTGCCGTCATGGGCAGTAATCGTAATAATAACAGGGTCGTGTCCGCCAATCGAGGTTATTGTACTGACTGTGATAATTGATGTATTTGTAGCGGACACAGGTTCGCTTGGAATAAAATCCGGATTGTCTATAGTGACATTACCCCACACAGGGTCCTTTGTGGGATTCCACGTTGAGTTTATGCCTTGAATTCTCAAAAGGCTGGGGTCATTCGTTCTCTCAACGTTAATGTGACCCGATATATTCATACCAAAATCAAAACCCTTATTTGTGGCGTTGGAGGGATTAAATACTACTCTCAGATCGGCAAAGCTTCCGCTGTTTAGTCTGATGAAATCGTTGGGCGGCGGCGGTACAGCTACACTGATACCCGTCAGCGCAACCCCTCCTGTAATATTAAACGTTATCGGTATGGCCGTTTCGTTCGCCATCGGTGTTACCCATATTGTTACCTTTTCCGGTACGTTGCTCACACCCGTAACCCTGCCGTTCGAGCTGACAGTAGCTACAGTATCGTCAGACGAGCTGAATCTGACTGTCATGTTGTCAGGCAGTGGATTGAAATCAACCGTTATGTCACTTGACCGACCGGCCGCTAATGCCGGCGGCCGCGAGGCATTGTACACCACGCCATCTATCCTTACTGTAACTCTTAATTCCGAGGGCAAGACAGTCACTACACAGGTATCAAACGCCAAAGAATCATCGTCATAGGTCGCGGTTATGGTCGCAATGCCAGCCGCGCGAGCCCTAAGATTCCCGTTTGCGTCAACACTCACTATGTTGGGGTTGTCACTGCTCCATCTGACTCTGCCGGTATTTGTTTGTTTTTCATCATCAGGCCGCACAGTTGCTTTCAGTTGAAATGTGCCGTTTCTATACATAGTAAGTATGTTCCGGTCAAGTTCAAGACTGAATCTGTCCGGGTTAACTCTAACCTCAACTACTGCAGGCTTAACATTAGGGAATCCCACAGCAGAAGCGCTAATCATAACACTGGTGATTGTAGCGTCTACAAGGTTTTCCATATTTTCTGTCGCTCTGACAACGCCGTTTCTATCCACAGACGCCACGCCGGGGTTACTGCTCGCCCACACTATCTCAGTATTTGACTGGTTAATCGGAGAGACGGCAGCTGTCAGCCTTACAACACCGCCCAAGCCAATTTCAAAGGGTGCATTTCTGTCGTCTATGGTAATATTGGGTTCTGTATCAGAGACGAAGACAACACTACTCGCTTTGACACCGGTCGCCGTTATCGCTGTAACATTGGTATAACCCGACTCTAAAGCCGTCACCACGCCTATTGACGATACCGTGGCGATACGGTCATTGTCTACCGACCAGAATATCCTGTCATTGCCGTTAGCCGGCGTCCTTTGCAGTGACAGCTGCACCTGCGAGCCTTTGATCATGTTGACGTTCGGCGGTACTATCCTTAATGCGGTAATTGCCACAGGGTCAACGACGTTGACGGTGACAGTCGCCCTTGCTCTGGAGTTGAGCCTGCTGGTTATCGTAACAGTCGCCCTGCCTCTTGCATTTGCCCGCACTGTACCCTTATCGTCTACCGACGCTAAATTCGCGTTGTTTACCGTAAATATTACTGAACTGAGCGTGCTGAAACTACCGGTAGAGGTTCTTATCGTAGGTATAATATTCTCGCTGGAGCCAACCACAAGGTTCAGTGTGTTGGGGTTTACCTCCACGCCCAAAACATTCGGGTTTTCTTCGGGTGGCATGACGATCGGATTATCCGGCGTTCCAACAAGTTCCTCGAATAATTTGCGCACTTCATTAAGACTTTCGTACTGCCGGCCGGTGACAATCTTCGTCGCTACCTCCAGTTTTTGCGCGGCTACAAGTGATTTGTACGGATCTGACGCGGTGACGACGCCTATCATGTCCGCGTTAGGCTTGTTTTCTATGAGCCTCTGCATAGCGGTTGCATCGTTCGTACTGTTGATTGTTGTGAGCAAAGTAATCTCCGCTCTGCGTCTTGCGAGGACAGCATCGTTAAATACCTTAGCAACAGCCTCCTCGTTCGGGAACTTGCCGGTTGCAAGTTTGTTGCGCTCGATGACCAGCGTATTTGCCACGTGCAGCTTGCCGTAATCGCTTAGACCGCGGTAATCGCTGCTATCGCGCGTATTGATTCCGAGCTGCCCCGCAAATTCGATATCCTCGATAATCTTCTGCATGGCGGCGGCGGTCATGGCGCCGTTGACTAAGTACAGTGCGCCCATTGTAGTGGTGATTCTCTCGTCGAGGTATCTCTGAATAGCGGGCTTTGACGTCAAGCTCGCACGGTCAGTGTACATTTGAGAAGCAAACGAGTTTTTATCTTCTTCAGAAAATGTGTCAAACGAGCGGGTATCCAGTCCTATCGGGTTGTCGGCCAGCAACAGCCGCTTTAACGCCTCACTGCCTGTGAATGTAGCGATTTTGTTATAGGACGGATATATAGCGTTGCCGAATTGGTTTACCATACGTGTCATCTGTGACGACGTCGGCGTGCCCAATCTGAAATTATGACCCTTGAAGTTAAGCGTCTCGTACAGTCCATTGCCCCATGTTATGTATATCGCCGTATCTATTGAGCCGGTCAGATCGGCTTCCGCTTTTACGGGTATGTATACCAATATCCCTCTTATATTATTCTGTGAGACAAATGGTATCGAGTATACGTAATCTTCTCCGCCCTCGAAGTCATATCCGATTTTGACAACGGGATCCTGTGCCTTTGGCGGCGCGGGTATCAGAAAACCAATCCAATAGCCCGGACGGGTCTGATCTGAAAGTTGTATTACAGAGGCTTCGGACGTGATTGTAACTAAATTGCACATGGCCTGCGCGGCGGTGCTTAGCGCCAGCGAGCCGCCGCCGGTATTCGCTATATCGCGCCTTATATCCATCTCGGGGGTGTCGCGCGTTACATTGCTTAGTGTACCTCTGGCATCGGCTTCAGATCCTTTTATCTCCGTACCGTTGACCATCGCAGTAAGCCCGGGGCCAATGGTAACAAAGCGCGGCTGCATAGAGATTTCGGCTTTGTCTCCCCTGATGACCAGATAGTCTATCGAGCCGTCGCCTGTAACCTTAATGTTATTCGCGTTTATCTCAAGATAATTGACGCGCGCCTCGCTGGCAATATCCAGCGTACTTCCGTTTGCCGAGTTGGCAAAGCGTACGTTATCTATAACAACGCTTTCAAGCCTAATATTCGCGTTGGACCTCTCGACATTAAGCGAGTCGAGAGTAACATCGCGCAGTATATATGGACCTCTGTCAACGGCGTTCAGCGGTATACGCAGGGTGGAAAAGCCCGCGCCCTCGATAATGACGCCGGTCATAGCAGTAATCTCACCGATTTTTGTATGGTTGTTGGAACTGAATATGCGTGTATTGCAATTGGGGTTATAAACGTATACGCCTTCGGTAACGGTCGTGCCGGTCAGGTCAACGCTGTGAGGACCGCCGCCTCGAATTATAAGCCGCCCGTTTATAACGCTGTTTCTTATTGAAACATTGCCGGTTCCAATGCCATCCGCTAAGATTATGCTCCCATTAAGCGTGACGCTATTAAGATTAACGCCCTGAGATCTTATTATCATATTGCCGGTCGTAGCCCTGCCTGAATACACATCAGCGCCGGTGAATACATGCGGCAAAAAGTCGTTGATAAATTGAAACATCTCAGCACGCGTCACAGTTCTGTGCGGCTCGAAATGGCCTTCTACCGCCATTGTAACGCCCATCTCGGCAAAGGCGGCGAGGTGTCCGCGTCCGTATGTAGCATCGGTTTCATCAGCGTATATATCACTCAGTATAGATGTGTTTTGATTGTAAAGCCCGAAGATGCGCCCCATCATAGTAACCATCATTTCGCGGTTAAGCGGCCGTTCGGGCGCAAACAGGTTATTGCCGACGCCTATAGCCAGCCCCGCCTCAAACGCCTTTTGGACGTCGTTGTAATACCACGTGTCACTGCTGACGTCTGTAAACGCTTGAGTATAATTATTAACGGACACGCGCAGTACGCGGTTCATAGCGGCGACAAACTCGACCCTTGTCGCTGGTCTATCAGGATAAGCCCTGCCGCCGTAGCCCTCGACAACACCTAATTGAGCCCAGCGCGAGATAGCCGGCTCAGAGGGGTGTCCCGCCACGTCGGTAAACGCGAGAGCGCCTTTTAAATTGGGCGCAAGCCTATCACCCGGTACGAATGCTATTGTGATCGCACCTGCCAGAAAGACGCTTAATACTCGTTGTATATGCTTTTTCATAACTAACACCTCACATGTTAGACCTTTGATATTAGACGTTACACGTTAGAATATCGTTCCGTTTTCAGTTAATCTTAATGTTGAAATTTTGCTAATTTTCTGTTAGGGCTTGTTTGAAAATGCTTGTGTTTGTACTTTCCGCCGAATTTCTCGTTAGATGGTGCGGCAAAGCCGCAGGAATGCTTGCGCCTTTCAAGGGTTTGCCGTGCCGCATGGCGGGAATTCGGCGAAATGACGAATACAATGATTTTATTAACAAGCTCTAAAACTTATTGATGAACGTGTCAAATAACGGCGCGTGTTTGCCGCCCGGCCGATAAAATACCGGCGGTTTCCCTATCGGGGCTTGAATCGTGGTCTCTCCCCCGATGTACTGGCGGCCTGTCCAGAGATGTACCCAATACCCCTCGGGCAAGACTAGTGTGCGCTCGGTTTGTTTTTTGCGCAGTACTGGAGCCACAAGCATCTCATCACCCAGCATGTACTGCGTATTAAGGTGCGCCAGTTCTTTCTGCTCCGGGAAACTAAGCAGCATCGAGCGCATCACCGGCATACCGTCACTGGCGCATTCGCGCACACATGAATTCAAAAACGGGGCAAGCGCGCTATGAATGTTGACCATGCGGGAGAACTGCTTGAGAGTATCTTCGTCAGAGTCGAACTGCCAGCCCTTGGCATTGCCTTCCACAAGATATATCACTGGCGTAAACGCCGCCCATTCCAGCCAGCGCAGGAACAGTTCCTTTGTACGCTCAGACATGAATGACACATTGCCGCCTACCTCGGAGACACACAACCCGATACCTGACATACCAAGGCTTAATGCTGCGTTTAGCGCGGCGGGAAGCCCGTCCGCGGCGCCCCAGCCGGAGTTCATCTCGCCGGTCGTGGCAAGCATAGTCTGCGCGCCTGTACCCGCGAATCCAGTTCGAGCAACGAACACCGTATCTGAGCCTCGCCCCGCCTCGCGTATCGCCTGTCGGTTGAGCCTGCTCCATAAAAGCGGCCATTTGTTATGTGCCTTAACAGGGTCTTCTTTTGAGAACAGCACGGCATCGTCGGGCAAAAACGCGCCCATATCCGCGTAATAACCGCTGAATCCTAAGCCGAGGATATTGGATTTTATCAGTTCTTTATACCAAAGGCACGCGTCTGGGTTGCTCAAATCGAGATGACCCGCCATAAAACCGCCCATGTCGGTGATATAGTTGCCGCCCTCGTGTTTTTTAAGCAGATACCCCTTTTGTGATGCCTCGGCAAAAAGCTGCCCCTCGATAGAGAGATGAGGATTTATATATGCCAGAACGCGTACATTGCGTATCGTCAGTTCTGAGATAAGCATATCAAGGCGGGGATATAGTTCACGGTTCCATGTCCAGTCGTAGAATGGGCATTTCCCCTCAGAAGTCTCGCGCTCACCCGTCCAGTCGCGGACAAGCAACGCCGAAACGGTCGCGCCGGATTCGACTATCTTTTCCAGTTTATCCAAAAGCGGCTGTATACCGCCGTGTATCTCCATCCACGCTCCCTCTCCCGCCCAATGGGGTAGAACGGCGGGGCGTCCGGTCAATCTTGTAAGCTTTCGCATCAGTTCGGCGGGATTCTCCGCCGTCCCTATCATAATGGCCGACGGCAGATCCCAAAACTCCACGCGGTGATGCTTTGTTCCGCGGAAGTCAAATGTGCCGTATGACGGAGAGCTGGTGTAGACGAACGTAAAATCCTCGGTCACATATACGGGCTGGGGGTTGGGGCTTCCGATAAGCCCGCCCAGTTTAAGTCCATTTACGGGGTTTCTCCGCGCCCTGTCTATCTGCTTTTCTAAAACCCACATCGGCAGCCTTTTCCCGCGCAGGTTCAGCGATTCATACTGAACTCCGCCGCCGAACACTTTTTGTTTCGGATTTGCCGCGAAGTTTAGCCACATGCGGCAGATGCCCGCTGATGAGCGCTGCAGTGTCAGTACAAGATTTTCCTCGACGACGGTCAAGAGGAATGTGACTGACAGGTTGCCGCCCCAAAAGCGCATTGTTGAGCGTCCCGGGTCGTATTGTGACTGTGTAAGCGAAATTTTATCGGCCGAGAAATCGCTCAAATGCCACTGACCGTCGTTTATATGCAGTTTACCTCTGCTCTTGCTGACTATAACAAACGGGTCATCAGGCGTGTGCGCCAGCACAAGCCTGTCTTTTAAGAAAACCGATAATCTCTCGCCCGATAACTCAACTTTAAACATACTTTCTCCTTGCTGTCTAACTATTGCCCCTTGCGTACTGGGGGTTCGGGGAACAGGTGCCCGATACGCGGGCTCCGCCCCTGTGCTCCCAATATCTCCCCTCCGAAGGGGGCGGCGCCGCAGGCAACGGGGGTTACGTGCCCAGGGCACCTGCCCGCCCTACAATTTTAATATCGCCTGTTGTACGGCATCGCCCATGACCGACATGGGGCGCAGTTGGCGTGCGCTGCGGTTTAAGTCTATTCCGCTCTCTATCAAGGCAGCAAGTTCCCATATCACCTCTAAGCCGTCCCATCCACAGATGTGCGCGCCAATTAGATGATGCTTTTCATCGGCTATGAGCTTGACAAAACCCTCTTGCGCACGGTCAAGTATATTGACCGTAACGCATGTCGGCGTATAACCTGCGGCGCGGGCGGTCTCTTCCGTTTCACCGACGCTCGCTCCTATGGCTCCGCAGTTGAAGATTCGCGGTATAGCGCGGTAATTGATCGCGCTGCGCCGTCCAAGCATATTGGAGACGCACGCCTCAGCCTCGTAAAACGCGCCCAGTGCGGACAGTGTGCGCATATTCACGTCGCCGGCGGCGTAGACGTCAGGAAGATTCGTATGGCATGTAAGGTCGGTTAATATTGCGCCATTCTCAATCGCGACACCCATACTGCCCAGACCCATACCGCGTGTCGCCGGAGCGCGTTTTGCGCCGATGACGATCTTGTCGCATTCAACAGAGCGTCCGCCGCCCTTTACGGTCACTGATACACTTTTCCCATCGATAGTTGCGATTTTTGAGTGTTCGAGATATTCTATGCCTTGCAGAACGCGTGTGAGCCATCGTGATACATCTGCGTCCAGTTCCTCGGCGATATTGCCGCCGCGGCTAATCAGCATGACTCCAATGCGGTGCGACGCAAACCATGCCGCGATTTGCAGTGCGCGTATATTACCGCCCGCTATTATAACCCTGCGCGGGAGTTTTTCAAACAATACCTCTTTCGGAGTAATGATCAAACCTCTCTGTACATGTTCTTCTATGTTCGCAATATCGGGTACCAGAGGCACGGAACCGGTTGCGATAAGCAGACGGCGTGTTTCGTAACGGGTGTCGTCCGCGGACACTATATAGCGCCGCTCTCTCATGCCTTCAACGCGTCCGATACCATTGATTATTTCAACGCCCAATCCCTTTAGTGTATCTTCATGTGCTCGGGCCAGCTTCTCGGTTTCCTCCTGCGCTCGCTTTAATATCGCACAATGTACATGCGACTCACTGAGAAGCCTTAGTCCTAAAAATCCCCCGCGTCCTCTGGTCAGATCCGCAGCGTCGGCAAGCAATCTCTTATACGGCCAATAACCCTCACGTAATACACCGCCGCCCGCCGCCACACATTCTATAAGCGTGACTGACAGTCCGGCTTTTGCCGCGAGCATTGCCGCACGGTTTCCTGCCGCGCCGCCGCCTAAAATCGTTAAATCCTTCACGCAGACGCCTCCTGCTTGACGAAGCTATATCCACTCCGGGTTGTCACTAAATATTTCGTCCCAAAAGTGTATAACCTTTAGCTTTTTATATTAAAATCATCTTTTTATCTTACCTTTTAATACGGCCCAGCCCTTCTTCCAAATATGCCGTGCCCGCGCCATACGCCGTGCCAACGCGTAGTACCGCGCCGCCGTGCTGCCGGCGGAGGTTTTTCCGGCTTCCTTGTCCCGCGCCAGTCTTGCCGCCGTGCCTTTCAGTGTCGCAAACTGCGTTAAATATATCAACCGATACCAAAAATTAACATCCGGGTCAACAGTTTCAGCCTCCCACCAGGAGGCATACTGTTTCCCCATCGGCTTATACATCATTTCCTCTAACTGCTCCCGTGTGAACAGACCTCGTTTGATTGCTTCCTCCACAATATCCGTACCGGGCAGAAAATTCAGCCCGTGCATTTGCAGTGTAAAACGGCCCGGCAGTCTGGCGCACAGCTCATAGGACTCCTTCAATTCCTCCAGCGACTCAAACGGATGCCGCAAAATCAGGTCGTAGATTACCCTCGGCACTTTGGCATCTGTGAAAACCTGTGCGGCGGCTAAGATGTCCTCCTGCGTCTCTGTGCGGTGAAACGCCGTCTTTCGTACACTGGGCGAGCCGCTCTGAATACCCATGACCACTTGGTACAACCCCGCCCGCCGCAGAGGCGCAATAAGCTCCATATTCGTTTTGAGCGGGTGCGCCCAGATATCAAACGGCAGGCCAATTTCCGCACGGTAGCGCTGAGTAAATTCCTCGATCCACGCCCTGTCACTGGAAAAAATTTCATCCCAGAAGTGGATTATTGACAGGTTTTTCATAACCGCTTTAGCGGCTTTCAATTCCGCGATTACGCATTCCACCGAACGAAAGCGCAGATAATGGCTATTTTGATTTCGGTATATACGTTTCAGGCTGACCGTTGAGCAGTACGCGCAGACAAACTGACATCCGCGCGAGCAGGAAGTTTCGTAGCTTATAGAGGTCAAGGATGGGTCGCCCGTCGTTAGGATGCCATCAATAGAGTATTTTTCTCCTGTGCCCAGCTGGGCAATGGGGAGGGAATCAAGGTCGGTGGCAAGGGGACGAACTGGATTGACGACTGCCGTTCCATCCCGCATAAAAGCCAGATTTTCCATGCCGGATAAATCCGTGCCGTCGCGCAGGCACTGGGCCAGATCTGCGATTGCGCCTTCACCTTCGCCGCGTAAAACATAGTCGCAGTATTGCAAACAGCGTTCAGGGAACAGCGTGGCATAGACGCCGCCCCAAGCGAGAGGCGTTTTTTCAACATGCTTGCGAACAGCATCACTGACCATTGTGACAGCGTCAAGGTAGAGCGAACTCATCACAGAAAATCCGATAAACAGCGGTGCTTTCTCGCGCAGCAGGTTTACCAGCGCGTCGATCTCCAACTCCGTGGGTTTCTGCGGGCGCATGCTGTGGAAACCCTTAAAATACACGACCACGACTTCAAATCCCGCCGCGCGCAGTGATCCCTCCAAATATCGTATCCCCAGAGACTTGGGGCTGTAGAAATTGACTAGTACAACGGGTTGACTCATCAAGACGTCGCCTCTTTCGTAGTAAAATATGTGCAGTGTTTGTAATGGGCATAATTCGAGTTACTATCATTATAGCATATGTTAACATAAAACGCAATAGTTGGAATTATGTGAGTGAGGATGGTTTTTACATTCCACGTTTACCTGCGCCTTGGTAGATAATGATTTCAAGGAGTGCGGAAAGCATCGTATTATCTTCTATCAGTTGATAATCTTTAAACCCCTCGCCATCCGGATATACGCCCAGCGCCTGCAAAGCGGCTATTTTTCGATTTTGTTCCGGTTGTACTTTCAAAATGTAATCCACCCCATTGCAGCTTACCTCAATATCAAACTGCAAAGACAGGGGCGCGGTTTTGCCATACTTAGTAATCTGCCTGTAAACGCGTTCCCATTGATTTGCTTTTACCTCTCGGATTATCATAACAATACCTCCATAATTAAATTAATAAATCGGTTAATCCAGAAAGCGAATCGTGTGCTTGTCCCTTCCACTTAGCTTGATTTTCTTGTTGTTCATAAAAAAATTTTCACTCCTCTCTAATTCGTTAATATCCAATCATTTTTCGCTTATATGCGAATATTATGCGTTATAACACGAAGTTTGCCAAGTATTATTTTCGTTTTTTCCCGAATATTATTCGTTTATTATTTGACTATCTTCGGAAAAGCCCGTATAATACAGGTAGAGAGGGGATGATGAATTGTCTGCCGCTAAGAAAATAAAAATTCTTTTAATTGAACGTGAAATGACACTCACGGATTTGTCAAAACTTTTAAATAGAAGCCTGTCAACCATGAGCGGAAAAATGGCACGCGACAATTTTTCCGAAAAGGATTTAAAAAAGATAGCAGAAGTCTTAAATTATGATTATGATATTATCTTTACTGATAAAGACACGGGGAAAACCATATAATCTGTGAGTTTGATAGAATTTTATATAAAAAAGCGCCTGTATAAACAGACGCTTTTTTATGATTATCTCATTAGGCAACCTCTTCCCTGCGCTCTGAAATAAATCGCAGGATACATTCGGGGTTTTCCCCATTCATTTCAAGTATTTCAGGTGCTGCAAGTTTCACTCTTTTTACAAGCACGTCATATGAATCTGATTCCAAAGCCATAGGTATATCATCATTTATTGCATACCACACTCTGGCCTCGGCATCCCAGTTCATAACAATTGTATACTCTTCCATATCCAGCACCTCCTGTTTTATTATAAACACATTATACCACACTCTTTATATCTTACGCAACATCATCACCTATAAAACACTCTCACGCCAACTCTTCTGCCGTCAGGCTCAACCACGACGAAGACATAAGCCCCGGGGTTTATCAGCACATTTTCTATCACATAGCCCTCCGGCGGGATATAATTGTCAATAAAACCGCTGCGGCCGTCCTTATTGCCCAATACCTCGGCGGTATAGTTCAACATCCACCACTCGTCAGGTATATACGCCGCCGCGTCCACGGTTTCACCCGACCTCAAGTCTACCGTAATCTTAAAATCCTGAAAGTTACCCCCGTCACTCCACCAGTGATATGCGCTGTACCCTACGGTTATATTACCGTTCCAAACATTCACAACTGGCGTATATTTATATTTATAGTCTCCGTCCGGCAATTCTACCTTGTTGTTTTGAATCGCAGTATCGGCTAGCGCGCGTATCTTCGCGTTAATGATGTCATCAGCTCTCGACGGTTTAGTGCCGGTCTGTACACGGGGTATTAGTATTTCAAGATTGTCGTTTATATCAACACGTTCAAGGCGGTTGTCGTATAAAAGACCGTATGGCGACAGGTCTATAGGCAGAAGCAACCCGAACATCAGATTGTATTCATGGTCAAAAAACGGGTTGCTCTCATCTATATGAATCTGCAATACAGGTCCATTCGAATAAGAAACTATATTGAAATTCGCATAATCGTTGGGGATGCCGGTAAACGGTCGTTTTTGGAAAAACCCTTCAAATGATTCACTTTCAGGGTAATGATACCAGTTATTGACGTTTCTTGTTATCATATTGGCGTTTATATACTCAATGTAATTAACACCGTCATAGAACAGATCGGAAAGCCTTACTCGTTTGCCCTCATCTAAATCAAACACGGCGTATACCGTACGCATAAGGCTACCTTCGTCATACGCGTAAACACGGACATTCAGCAAGCCGCCTACAAGGTCAAAACTTGCGTCTTTATATTCATAAGCGCCAAGACTCTCCATGGTCTGCTCGACCCAGGCGTTTACCAACCTGTCCAGTTCAGGATAGGGCGATAGATCGACGCCGTACACATCGTTGGGGTCGCGCCATTTCTTTGAAAAGACATCTACTGTCACAGATTGTGTACCGCCCGTGCCGCGCGACATGGTCGTATTCTCGGGCGTCGAGCCGTAAAAACCATATCCGCTCTCATCAAGCCGTTGGCTAAGCGTACGCATGGGTACATAATCCGCTCTCTGAGCGACAATCTGCCCTTCGTCGGTGAGAAGCCAGTTTACCAGCTCACGCATGGGGTGTTCCTCCGGCGTATCTTTTCGCATTACGGCGTAGTAATACGTGATATACGGGTATGTGCCCGCCGCAATCGTCTCACGCGTCGGGATTATGCCGTCTATCGCCATAAGGCGTACATCACCGCTGATATACATATCCGATACATAGTAGAATACCGAAAAGCCCAGCGCATTGCGCGCGTTGTCATAGCTCGCCACGGCATCGACAAGATCTCCCATGCCCGCCGGACGCAATTCCAGCGGCGGGGTGTCCGGTGTCAAACCGTCCATCGCCAATTTAAGGAACAGGGTCTGGCTGCCCGAATTTTCGGGGCGCTGGAAAGCGGTGATCGGCTCGGCAGCGCCGCCAACCTGGTTCCAATTGGTGAACTCCCCTGTATAGATGCCGCGTATCTGCTGTTGCGAGAGGTTTTCGACCCTGTTTGCCGTATTACGCAAAAAAACCAGTGCATCTTTTACGACAGGTATGATCTCAAGCTCTATGCCTGCCTGCTGGGCAAGCGCGAACTCCTCCTCGGACGGGTATGTCACAAAGATAAGGTCACTCTCACCGCTGATAAGCCGTAAATATGCCTGATGCGTGCGGTTATGCGTCAACCCCTCGGTTGTCCCTAAGCGTTCTAGGAGTATCTCCTCACTTAGAGGTATAGTGGCGGTCGAACCATCGAGCCTTGATATCAGGTCATAGTCCGTATAGTCTTCTTTTTTCTCAGCCGGCGGGCGCGGTGCCGGCGTCGGCGTGGGTACAATATCCGGCAGCTCGACGCGCGGCGAACATGCCGTCAATAGAAGCATAACGGCTAAGATAGATAGGGTCCTTTTCATATATACCTCCGTTAGTTATATGGGCGGGGATAAACCCCGCCCGAAATAAAGCAATTTTTAGATTAGGCGGACGCCTTAGCCGATGCTGCCCACTCGTCAAAGCCCTTCATTACAGCGTCGTATGTTTGCTGGCTTATGTCAGGTAATTTACCGCCGGCAAGCTGCCTCACTGAGTCAAAAGCTTTTTCGGCTGTTCTGCGCATTAAATCTATTTTACTGGGGTCGCCGCCCGTAACGGCCTTTGCAAAGTCCAAAATACGCTGAGATGTCTGCTTGACGCCATAATAGCCGTCCTCGCCGATGTCCTTTTGGGCCTGAGCGATAATCTTCTGCTGATCTTCTGCAGACAGGCTCGGATCAAATGAAAATGTACCGTCGCCGTTATCGACAAGCAAGTCCCAATAGCTCTCTACTCTGTTGGGGTCAATGGCTCCGTTAGAAAACGCGTGGCTGAATTTCCCGTCGCCATTCGCTATCTGGTTCTTGCCGATCTGATTGACAAGCGTGCTGACCATGCTTTGCAGATTGCTGATATACGCTTTTTGGCTTGCGTTTAACTCGGCGATTTTAGCCGTGTCGCGGGTGTAGGCGGTCTTCGCTGTGCTTGCGCTGCTCTTTTCAAACGAATCCGCGTCTACCTTTGGGACGGGTTCGTTTGACTTAGCCGCTGTTGTGTTCGCGGTATTCGCGGCTGCTGCCGCTGGCGCACTAGCCACAACGGTCGATGCGTTTACTCCTGATACTGACATTTCGGTTCCCTCCGTTTTATTAAAGTATGGCGTCCAAAATTTTTCCTCTTATGACACCTCTATATGACTATATCGTATCATTTTCATGAAACTTTAGCAAGAGGAGAAATAAATATTTTTGTAAAAAATGTAAGAAATCAACCCTATCGTTTGATAGGGCATGTTCACAGTTTCTATTGCATGTAATTAATTTTGATAATGTTCACCGTGCGTTCCAAGCCTCTAAAACGCAGTTTTGCAACCGTTGTTCATACGACCTGTTCCCATTGTGCACCCTGCTACCCTTGAAATGCAGGCATAACTGACCGTTCATGCCGTTGCCCGAGATGACTCCGCCGCCGTGAGGCATGCCATTAATAGAGGCTGCAATAGTACGGCCATTGATGTTCACCCAGACGGGGCGGGGAGTCCAGGTCCAAGCGCCGCCAAAAATCGATTTAATCGCCTCAGTGTCAGAGAGAGTCGGTGGTTCAACATCGGCGTGCTGACCTTTTGAAAAAGCCTGTATAGCAAAGGAACGCCCAGAACGTACGTCAATAACCTGCAATGGTGTGTGCGCGGGCAGAATTGGTTTTACTTCCGACCATTCCAGCAGTTCGATTTCGCCTGTGCCGCCGCTCATTAAAAACTCCGAATTGATATACCCTGTCTCGCCGTCTATACTCACCTTTGACCAGCCGTCAGAGTCATGTTCCAACGCCGTCACGCGTGTACCGGCATTTACTGTCCTGATTATATCCGCGTCCAGCGACGGGGCGGAACGAAATCTCACCCGGCTTGTGGTTCTAAATGCCTCAGGCTCTTCGGTGCCGGCAACAGGGGCAGATGATAACGGCTGCACTATTGCCGCCATCGTATCCACAGACGGTACGGGTTGCGCGGATGAAACAAGGAACTCCGACTTGATATAGCCGGTAACACCGCCGATGCTGACCCTAGACCAGCCATACGGTTCATATTCCAACATCTCAACCGCGGTGCCTTTGCTCAGCAATCTGATAGAGCTGGAATCGGTGGATGGACCTGTGCGGAAGTTGACTCTTGTGCCCTTCGTCTGATATGTAACGCCGGAGGTGCCGGATGAAGCACTGGGTGTAACGTCAGATGTAACGCCGGATTCCACGCGAATAAACTCTGATTTCACAAAACCCTCTACACCGTTCACACTGACCCTCGACCAGTCTTCCGGGTCATACTCCAGCATTTCAAGCTGAGTACCGCTGTTTAGCATCCTGATAGCACCGGAACCGGTGGATGGACCGGAACGGAAGTTGACCCTAGTGTTAGTAAAATACGCATCAGCTGCCACTGCCGTCTGTAATAGGCCGGCCATTAAGCAGCTTACGATCAACAGGCTCAAAACCCTCCGAACAATGCTTTTCACCGTGTTACACTTCCCTTTCGAATTTTTCCGACAGAATTCGTCAAGGGTAATTGTAACAAACATTGTTTCTTTTGTCAAGCATTTTGTAATTTTTTCGTAACTTTTTTATTCTCCGCTATATGTCTTATTAAGAAATCCAGACATTTCTCATCCGCTAGATTAATTACTATCAACCCTCTCTCTTTAGCAAGCCGCACTGTCTGCGACGTTCCGCTTCTCATGTGTTTAAAATAGGCTATGCAATAGTCACTGCCTTCCACCAAACAGAGATTCCTCTTTCGCATACAGCCATCGTAGTAATGATCAGATACATAAACTACTTTATCCGCATTGGTCAGGATCTCATTATAAAATTCTTTTCTAACTTCATCCCATCTCGCCGCTTGGTTCTTGTGCGGCAGTATTATTTCTAGTGTGATGGAAGGATTTGATTCACGCGCATGAAGCACAGCTTGAGCCGCAAGCTGG
>Ga0123353_10000269_pt1 | contig 64830 bp, 60 predicted proteins | sample TergutLab28metaG_3_FD_92763 | JGI IMG/M metagenome (GOLD analysis project Ga0123353, IMG submission 92763) | Labiotermes labralis P3 segment gut microbial communities from Petit-Saut dam, French Guiana - Lab288 P3 | ecosystem: Host-associated > Arthropoda: Insects > Digestive system > Gut ... | reverse complement strand
AAAATGATAACTGCTCCAAGAATACGCCACTTACAAGCGTTTTTAAGGCTAACCTCTTTGATTTAAAGCGATTTTCCGATTTCCTTGCTTTCTTTAGGTTTCACGGTAAATTAGATTGACGTGAAATATGATGAAATACCTCTTGAATTATAGCTGTCATCCGTGTTATAATATCTGTATTAACAGAGAACTTGGATAAATCAACATCTTTAGAGATATTCAATCCATGTTCCTGACAAACGAGAAAAGCAGAACCATTAGCGATCATTTCGCTCTCCGCTCTAGTTCCGTCCTGATAATAATGGGTAAAGTGAATGTAATGGGCGTATTCGTGCAGCAAGACGTGAAGCTTCTGTTTGATGTGAAGGGATTCCTTGATGTAGATTTCCTTTTTACCCTGCTCCGACAAATAAAATCCCTTTGAATGGATATCAGGCGTTTCAATGATGGGTATCTCGCTTGTACGCAACAGCTTGTTGTATAGCCGCCGCATTGATTCGTCTTTAGTTTTTCGGTTTTTGACAGGCATCTCCCCCAATGTTTTTACAAGACAAAAAATCCCCATTAAGCCGGATAGCTTAATGGAGAGGCTTTGTAAATCAGCTTGAAGCTTCATTGGGGTTATAATATATATTTGAAAATTACATAGATGCAGGTAGCGGGATATTGATTTGAAAAAATATATTACAAGCTCAGACAGCTGTTTTTGTGCAATTTACCCCGTGTATTTCTAGCGAGGCGCTCCTGTACTAATATAACAAAGAAAAACAAGATGGTCTGTGTAAAAAACGAGGACTTATCGACACGGATATGCTAGTCGCTATATGCTTAACTATTTGATGAAGTGAAGGGATGTTTTATGACAAGGAGAAAAAGCCCAAACGAAGTAATGATAGTAGATGAAAAGCAGCTATTAGTCAATAGTTCATTTATCAATGAGCATGAATACCTTATCCCTTCAATAAATAGGTTTGACAAAATATTCAAAGACGATTTAGAAATCGAAGAATACAAAGTGTATTTTACAGAGGATGTTGCTAATTTTTTTAGATATAGCTTTGACACTTTGATGGAAGCAGTTGAAGAACAATGGGAACAAACTGTTTTTTATGAAGTAATAGAAAGAGGAAAGCAACCTTGCGAATTATGCGGAAATAAGCAAGTGATTAATTTGTATAAAATTCGTAACACTGTGACGAATAAAGAATTGTTTGTGGGAAGTGAGTGCATTGGAAAATTCAAAATTAGTAAGTCTGTTGAGGTGAGTCAATCCATAAGAAAAAAGAAGAAGGATGCAGATTCTTTTAGGCGGCAGGTTGAGATTAACGTGAAGATTCCATCTATAGGAGAGCAGTTGCGCGAATGGTATAGATTATTAAATGACAATCCAATTGTGTTGCCCGGAAATCTTGAAACAGACACGAGAATATTGATTAATGATTCAAATGACTTGTATGAAGATTACATTAACGGAAAGCAAATGGGGATTGCTATTATAAAAATAAAAGAGTTTGTTCCCAAAATCTTAAATTGCTTTGAATCTATAACGTCATTTAATAATAAAAATCAAAATAAGCCTTATATCTGTACCAGAGAATTAAAACGGTGGATTACACAAATATATGGTGAAAGCCCCGATGTTTTAGATATAATTAAGGGGAATAACGGCTTTATTTGCAATGCCACTATAAAATACATACATAATATGGCTTTTGTACAACTCCAGTTAAATTTGATACATAAACATTTAAGTGAACACAAATTTGAGTTTATTAATAACAATGAAAATCTTTTGTATTTCAAGTACAAAAGAGATGAACACTATACATTTGCCTTGCAATGCTCACCTAGTATGTTTATGGAAAAATGTGCGGAGTTAAGCGATAGTACCTTTTCAATTAACATAATTGAGTTTAAGAACCTCTTGAATTTTGCTGATAAATCGAAAGAAATTGATACTCCAATTGGATTTTGCAATGAGTTGATACGCGGAACAGGCTTTTACATTTTTCAAAATGATGCAAACCATAAATATTATGTTGTGAAAAACCCGAACCTTCAAAGAGATAGGGATGGATATGAAATGCGTTACTCACTTATTGATATTTCACACATACTTGATAAAATACGTCTCGGAATTTATACAAAAACTGATGATGAATTAATAGAGACACTTAAAAGCTATTTAAATCAACTGAGAAATTGGAAATCAAAAAAAGAATATAAAGAATTAAACGAAATAGACAATGAATTCTTACGCGGAGACAATTATATTTATAGAAAACCAAGACGGTAATACTAATATATTGTGATATTAGTGCAGTGTAAATTGCACAGAAATGAAAGTTTCATCCTTCTCTCCGTACGAAAAAGGTTCAACGGATGAAGAGAGTTTTTGAGTGCAGTGTCAATATGGATATCCGAATTTTGTGGATGTACAAAGACAACAAGCTCATACTGCTTCTTGACATTGGACACCATGATATAATCTAACACACAGATCAATCGAAATGGAAATGAAAATATAACAGCGTTTGCAACTATTTTCAGGTAATTCCAACTAATTTCAATTTTACTCAATCAGAGCGCCACCCACTCGCCACCCAGCGATACAAGGCAGGTCTCAGAAATCCCGATTCTACAGGCTTTTGACCGACGATATGAATGGTCTCCAAAACCGTTCGTGAGGGTTCAAATCCTTCTACCCCTGTACAAGTAAAAGTCCCGTAAAATCAACGTTTACGGGACTTTTGTCGTTGCAGCTGCAAGGAGCTCCTAAAACGGAGCAAATGCCAATTGACGTTAATAAGTTCCAAGTAATATCCAACAGGCTCAACTAATTGCAACTTGGTATAAGCGGAAATCGGTTGTTGAAATCCCCAAATCCTTATGATACAATGTTGATAATTATGACTTGTAGAATTGGGTTATCGCCGGATTCCATTTTTAACGCGCAATCATCCATTATAACATGGGGGTGTAATATTATGTTTAGCGAGGATAATATTGAACAATCCCGCACTGAAGATAGAGAGGCTTTGTTTCAATCGCTTAAAATTTTCTCTAAAATAGTATGCGGAGACATAACATCACTGGACGCGCTTGCCGATGACGTAATAGGTATTGGCATGGGTGAGCAGGGATATTATAAAAGCAAATCAGAAATAAAGGAATTGCTGGAAAAGGCCGTAAGGGCACCGGGCGAGGAGCAGCCAAAGATTTCTTTTGAGTACGAAAATATTGATATACGATTTAGCGCGCCGGGTTCTGCCATTCTTACAGTAGAAATATATGTTATAACCGAAATAGATGGGCAGATTTCAAAAAACGGTGTCATGCAAATGGCAAGCGCGAAGAAGGAAAACGGGCGGTGGCTGTTTAATTTATTAACGGCCGTTCCTCTGGAGCTTTCCGAGGAAAGCATCGAATCGTATCCATTGGCGTTCGCCGATGAAACATTGGCAAAGCTTAAAGGCGAATTGCAAACCGAAACGTTTGACATGATGAATGAAAGCTTTTCAGGGGGTATTCTCGGTACATATATTAAAGAAGGCTATCCGCTTTATTTTGCCAATGACGCGTTGATTGAGATGTTTGGATATGAACGTGATGAATTTTATGAAAAGTTTAAGGATAATACCGCTCAGCTTGCATACAAGGATGATAAAGAACATATACGGGAAATAAGCGAAGAAAGCGAAAGGTCTGACGGGGAAAATGTCGCAGGACGCGCGCGCTTTGTGAAAAAGGACGGCAGCCCGATGTGGGCCGAGAGCCGCATCCGTAAAACAAAAGACGATTACGGTAACGATATCTTCCTTTCGGTTCTCATAGACGTAACCGAGGTTGTCAATCTGCACCTCCAAGCGGATGAACAAAATAAAATGATTATGGAAAGCATCAATTACGCCAGCAAAATCCAAAAAAACCTTTTGCCGCTTGATAACGTATTTGAAGAAGCATTTTCCGATTATTCAGTTATATGGAAGCCGCGCGATATAGTAGGCGGTGACATCTATTGGGCCAAAAATTTCGACGGCGGCACAGTCCTCTGCGTATGCGACTGTACAGGCCACGGAACGCCGGGGGCGTTATTGACCATGCTGGTAGTGAGCGCGTTCGAATCCATAATTACTGAAAAAAGATATAAAAATACAGCGGAAATCCTATATATGCTCGACCAAAGACTTGCGTCGGTTTTAAACGTAAGGAGCGACGTCAGTTTGAATATGGATATCAACGACGGCTGCGACCTTGCCGTGCTGTTTATCGCGAAGGACGGCGGAATAGCAATGTCGTCCGGGAACATTAATGTGTTTGCCTGTGACGGCAAGGAAGTTACAAGATATAAAGGACAATCGGTTTATATCGGTGAAGGCAGATTGAAGAGTAAAGAAGAAGTTAAAACGATTGAAATCTCCGCGAATCCAAATAATAAATTTTACATAGCGTCGGACGGGTTATACGACCAAATCGGAGGTAAAGAGAAAAGGCAGTTCGGATATAGTATATTCAAGGATATAATACTCAACGGCCACAACGGCAAACAGGCCGCCATATCAGGGATGATATGGGACGCTTTTGAGGAGTTCCGCGGCGAGGAGCCAAGGCGCGACGATTTTGAATTAATAACATTTCAACCAAAAATTTTGGGAGGAGGAATTGTTTATGATTCTTGATATGAACGAATATACCGGAATGATGAGCAAGCTGAATATAAACATTATTTACAGCGGCCCCATGTGGGATGACGGGATAAAAGGCATTGCCGAAATGGTGAAGGCGCATTTAGCGCATGACGACCTGTCGGTGACTGCGTCGAAATCTATTTTTTCCGTGTTTGTGGAACAAGTAACGAATATGATGATGTACTCGGCGGAAAAGGAAAAATTTGAACAGCCCGGCAGCAAGCCTGTCGATGTGTCTATCGGTATGCTGGTTCTTGGTCATAAGGAAAATACATTCTTTGTACAAACACGCAATGTTATAAAAAATGAAAATATTAATATTATTAAAGGCAGGATTGACCATTTGAATACGCTGGATAAAAAGGGGCTTCGGCAGTATCACAGGGAACGGATGCGCGATGAGAACGATAACCCGGAGAGCAAGGGAGCGGGGCTTGGATTGATAGAGATTGCGAGGCGGGCGACGGCGCCTATTGAATATACATTCCAGACAATTAATGAAAAATTATCTTATTTCACGATGTATGCCGAAATATCGCAAACAATACAGGAGGCGAACTAAGGTATGGCATTCAGATTAGAAAGGGAGAAAACCAGGACGGCACCCTATATCTTAATTGATGAAGAGAACCGCTATATACGGTTTGAAGGTGAAAGCTACCTTGAAGATATAATCAGCTTTTTCATGGAAATTAACGATTGGCTTAGGAAATATCTGTCCTCCGATTTTCAGGAATTAACATTCGACTTTGCTTTGAGATACTTCAACAGCTCAACAACCAAGCAGGTATATAATATGCTGCGGCTTATGGATGCGCGCGCCGCCGGTAAAAAAGTCGTTGTAAACTGGATTGTGTTTGATGAGAAGGACGACATGCTCATTGAATGCGGTGAGGATTTCCAAGAGGAAATGGAGAATCTGGAGTTTAACATAATTATACAAGTTAACGAATAAAACAAATAAAAAATAAAGTAAAATGGGGGGGTTATGTCTATGGAAAGTAAATTTCAAATCAAACCGGAGGAACGAAAATCATGGATTAGCCTAATGGCGATATGGGCGGGCGCCGTCATTTGCATACCGGCGCTTATGATTGGCGGGCTGCTCGGAATGAGTTTTAACCTTCCAAGCGCACTGCTGTGCATCGTAATCGGTTACGGGATTGTTTCCGTTTACAAGTGCTTTATGGGTATGCAGGGGTGTGACACAGGGCTTCCCACAGTGAGTATGGCGGCTGGCGCGATGGGTACGAACGGGTCAAAATACATAATTTCGTCGCTGCTTGCCATTGCGTGTATCGGTTGGTTCGGTATTCAAGCCGCTGTTTGCGGTGCCGCGTTTTCTATGATGATGGGCGAAATGACAGGCGTGAATATCCCCGTTTGGATTTCGTCAATCGGTTGGGGTACCGTTATGCTGCTGACCGCCGCATATGGATATAATGCGTTAAAGTTTTTGAATTATATTACGCTTCCTGTCCTAATTGCTTTGATGGCGTACTGTATGTTTGCGGTTTTCACAAGGTTTGACGCCGCAAATATAATCAGCGGTTTTCAGCCCCCCGCCCCAATGCCTCTCATATCCGGCATAAGCTTCGTAATCGCCACTTTTGCTTTGGGCGGCGTTATTTCTGGCGATTACACACGCTATGCGAAAAACCGCAGGGAAGTAGTCATATCGTCGGTGCTTGGGCTTTTGCCCGCAGGCATTATCGTTATCATGATCGGTGCGATAATGACGGTTGTAACGGGTGAATTTGATATTTCCGTTGTGTTATCCGAACTCGGGCTTCCGGCATTCGGGTTAATCGCCCTTATATTGGCCGCATGGAGTACCAACGTAACCAACGCTTTCTCCGGCGGCATCGCGGTCAGCGACCTTTTCGGGAAAGGCGAGAAGCAAAGGGCGTTTATGACCATAATAGCGGGCGGCATCGGCACTTTGCTTGCGGCGTTCGGGCTTATGAACTACTTTGTGGATTTCCTCAGTATTTTAACTGCCTTAATTCCGCCCGTTGCGGGTGTTACGATGGCGCATTACTGGGTTGTCGGAAGGGGCAGACCCGATAAATTTACCGCGGATACGAGCGTTAAGGTTATTGGTATTACTGCGTTCGCCGCCGGTGCTATTGCAGCTTATTTTACAGGATTTAATATCCTTACGGGTGACAGGTTCGTATTCTTTGTTTCGCCTGTTAATGGAATCATCGTATCGGGGTTAATTTATGTGATTCTGCATAAGGCGTTAAAAAAATAATTAAGCTTAACCCCTCAACACTGGATACGGTTTGGGGAAAGTACTTTAAGGCTCTTGATTATAAAGGCGGGTGTGTCTCTCCTTTTTGTTAGTAATTTTTTCCTTTGGCACCGCGGGACCAAGGGTTCCCTTCGTATCCATGTCAATCCCCTGAGGTGCGGCGAGCATCCTTGCCCTCCCAATTACAAGAGCGGCCCGCATGTTTTGGGATATTATCTCTTGCATTATGTGATAAATGGGAAGGGGGTTTACTATACGCCCAATGGAAGCTATATTGTTGAGAAAGGCCAAATATTCGTTATAAAACCCAATGAGATGACCGCTTATCAAGCGGATGGAGACGACCCGTGGCATTATTACTGGATCGGCTTTGAATCTTCGCTTGAGCTTTCCAATTCACTTGGAGACGGCATAGATCAGGGACGGGAATTTTTTATATGCGGCAGAATATACGATTTGCTTTACATGTTAAGCAACAAAAACCATCCCGGCGAAAAAGGCGAAAGGTATGTCCGCATGGCGCAGGGTTACATTCATAAACACTATCAAATGCCCGATTTGCGCGTGGATGCGCTGGCAAAAAGCCTGAACCTTGACCGTGCTTATTTCAGTAAGATATTCCGGAAGCATATCGGGAAATCACCGCAGCAGTACATTGTGGATTATCGCCTGGAGAAATCCGTAGAGCTGATGACGTGCAGTGATTTGACGCCGGGAGAAGCCGCCCGCGAAGTTGGATACGGCAGTACCTTAGATTTTTCGAGAATGTTCAGCCGGCATTTCGGTATGTCACCCAGCGCATTCTGTGATAAATACTATAAGAAATCCCCTAAGCAAAAAAACACATAATGCTATATATAAATCATATTAATCAATTCCATTCCCAATAATAGATATGGTAGGCAGCGCTTTTTATCTGGAATCTTATATAAACTTCAACGTCAGCGACGAAAAGATGCATAAAATCCTCGAAATCTATGATTTCTTCTATTCCGAGGAAGGTATTAACCTGCTGATGTTTGGATTTGAAGGCGAAGACTATATAATTGAAGACGGCTATATCGTTTCGCTTCTGGGTACCGACCCCAATACCGGGCGCTTATTAAACACCTCCGATAAATACGCATTCGTTTCCGGCGCGGATGCAGGATTCAAGAGCGCTGTCACATGGGCGGCTGATATGGTGCAGTACGACGACCCGACCCTTTCGCAGGCGCTTCGCGATATGGCAAAGGCGGAAAAAGAGTACCGCATCGCAAACTGGAATCCCCCTCCCACCGACCTTCGTATTTCAGCTGTCACCGTTCCTGAAAGGACGGCCATGGCCGGCATCAGCATCAGAAACAGCTGGGCCCAAATGATAACCGACACATCGGACATATCGGATGAGGATTTGTTTGACCAGTTCTATGCCGATTGGGAAGCCAACGGTTATAAAGCCGCAAAGGAAGCAATGACAAGAAGAGTGGCTGAACTGGGATATTAAGATTATACAAGGATTGCGTTGCCATTGTAAATTAATCGGGAGGTTAGTCATGAATTCGAGCAAAGGCTTAGTAACAATACCCACAGATGTGGACGTAATTCCGCAAACGCTTGAGATTTTGGAAAAATGGGGAGCCGATGCTTTAAGGGATTGCGACGGAACCGAGTTCCCGGCTGAGCTGAGGGGTTGCGGAGCCAAGATTTACGCCACATATTATACAACGCGCAAAGACAATGCTTGGGCAAAAGCTAACCCTGATGAAATCCAGCAATGTTACTTAATGACAGGCTTCCGTACCGCTTTTGGCGAAAGTCTGGAGATAAAATTACTTGAGGGTATCAGCGCGGATTTGATGCGGGTGAACAGCCGCGACGATATCAAGCGATGGTGGGAGGTCATTGACCGGACAACCGGGGAAACCGTCCCGGCGGGGATGTGGGATTACGATGATGATTCCGGCTCTGTCGCAATCAGCGGAACCATACCTTACCATGAGTATACCGTAAGCTTTTTGGCTTACCTCATATGGGATCCCGTACATATGTACAACGCGGTCGTAAATGACTGGCGGGATTTTGAGCCGCAAATCACTTTCGATGCGCGCCAGCCGAAAACAAAGGAATATTCAATGAAACGCCTGCGCCGTTTTTTGGAAGAAAATAAACATGTGGACGTAATCCGTTTTACAACCTTCTTTCATCAATTCACTCTAGTGTTCGACGAACTGCGGCGGGAAAAATACGTGGACTGGTATGGTTATTCCGCGTCCGTAAGCCCGTACATCCTTGAGCGGTTTGAAAAAGAGACGGGCTATCCTTTCCGCGCGGAATTTATTATAGATGAAGGTTATTATAATTCCCAGTATCGTATACCATCCAAGGAATATAAGGATTTTATGGCGTTCCAGCGCCGCGAGGTGGCGGCCCTTGCCAAAGAAATGGTTGACATCTGCCATGAATACGGCAAAGAAGCCATGATGTTTTTAGGTGATCATTTTATAGGCACCGAACCGTTTATGGAAGAGTTTGAAACTATCGGACTGGACGCCGTTGTCGGGAGCGTCGGCAACGGAAGCACCCTCCGGCTTATCGGCGACATCAAAGGAACGCGGTACAACGAAGGGCGTTTTTTACCATATTTCTTCCCGGACACCTTCCGCAAAGGCGGAAATCCAAAAGCCGAGGCGGTTTCAAACTGGCTTTGCGCACGCCGCGCCATAATGCGCAGCCCCATTGACAGAATCGGATACGGCGGCTACCTTAAACTGGCGTTGGATTTCCCTGACTTTGTAGATTATATCGGGCATATATGCAATGAATTCCGTACCTTTTACAGCAATGTAAAAGGCGCGGAACCATTCTGCTTTGCCCGGGTTGCCGTGCTGAACTGCTGGGGGAAGATGCGCTCATGGGGCTGCCATATGGTGCATCATGCCCTATACCAGAAGCAAAACTACAGCTACGCCGGAATAATCGAAATCCTTTCCGGCGCGCCGTATGATGTGAGTTTTATAAGTTTTGACGATATAACAGCGGAACCCGCCTTGCTTAATAAATTTGATGCTATATTGAATATCGGCGATGCGGACACAGCTCACACGGGCGGCGAATATTGGGCCGATGAGCGGGTTGTTACTGCCGTCCGCGCGTTTATCGCCAATGGCGGCGGATTTATCGGCGTTGGGGAGCCGTCGGGGCACCGGCGGCAGGGGCGCGTCCTACAGCTTGCGGCTGCTCTTGGGGTGGAGAAGGAAACCGGGTTTACCCTCGGATATGATAAATATAATTGGGATGAAAGACGGCACTTCATAACGGAGGAAATAAAGGATACATCTAAAATTGATTTTGGCGAAGGTATGAAAGGTATATACGCGCTGCCGGGAACGGATGTTCTTATATGCCGCGACAAGGAGGTGCGGCTTGCGGCAAACGGGTATTCACGCGGCAGGACAGTTTATATCGGCGGTTTGCCTTATTCCGCGGAAAACGCCAGGCTGCTGCACAGGGCAATCCTTTGGGTTTGCGGCAAAGACGGGCAATTATGCGAATGGCACACGGATAACCCGCATACGGAAATCCATGTTTATCCCAATGCGGGGCGGTATTGCGTTATCAACAACACTTATGAGCCGCAAGAAACAGTAGTCCGCGCGGCGGGCAGGCAATTTGCGCTTACGGTAGAAAGCGGGGCTTTGCGGTGGTATGAGTATGTTTAATCCGGGTGACTTTGACACCGTCACAAGCGGCGGTATGACCGTTACGCTTTATAAAAAATTTCCAAGCGTCATAAAATATAGCGTAAACAGAAAAACAATAGACGGACTTCGCAGCCCGGTTAACTCCGTTTCTATCGGGCTAATCGGCGCGGACCCGCCGAACTCCGTCCGTGATTATATTCCGCGTAAAGTGGATTACAAAAAGACGGGCAGCGACAATGCCGCCTACACGCTTTACATAGACGATATTTTTATTATAACGGTAAATTTTAAGGCCGTTGAAAAGACACTTATCATCGACACGTTAAAAATCGAGGAGCTTACATCCCTGAAGCTTAAATCCATATTTTATCCAAACAACGGATTGGTAAGCGTTTCAAGCGCAAATAACGCGCAAATAGCGATGATGTGGGCAGAAAAAGGCGATCACACAGATACGCCGCCGGTAGGGGGCAGCGTATATTCACCCGATATAAACCCGCGCGAAAGTTGGAACAGGCAATATGACCGCATACTGGATTTAAAGTCGTGCGCAAACGCAACCGCGGTTCTTATCCCAAGAGCGGACAAGAATACTTTGGATTATATTGAACCCGCTGCCGAGGGAACGCCTATAACCCATGATGAAGCCGCAGGGCGCAATGTGTCGGTAATATTCTTTAGCAACGGCGGGTTGTCCGCCACCATGATTAACAACCGCTCCAGCGAAGGTGAGCGCATGTGGTACAATCTCACACGCGCCGGCGAAAGCGTCGTTTCCGGGCAAATCGGCGAGGCGCGGCATTATTACCGGCACGAAGCCTCCGTTGAAACACGGAAAACGCTGAAAACCGTCAATGAAAAGCTATTGCTGGACGAACTGCCGCTGACAAAGGTTATCATAACCGAAGATACGCAACGCGGTACCGCTGCATATAAGTGAGCATCCTTTCGATAATACAAGCGAAACCCCGGCTGCGGGCGATAAATCCGGAAGCGCCGGCGTACCTTTGTGGATTCACCCTATGAAAGCGCGGTTTACTGCCCCCAAAAACGGCAAAATCCGTTACAGGCTTGAAACAGCCGCTTCTGCGGATCCGGATGCGGCGGTATACTTTACCTGGGCTTCATGCAAGGAATTTATGTCCGATATTGATTATGCGCTGAATGACCCCAATGTACCGTTCCGGGAGGATTTTGAAAACGCTGATGAAAGGTGGGGCGGGCTTGCATGCGCGAACGGCGGTCAGAATTCACAGACGCATTTAGCCGAAAAGGTTGAGGAAAACAAAGAATGGTATGTACCCAAAGGCAGCGCCAATGTAATGGGGCTTGATGTAGATGTGCCCGGCCATGGCTTGCAGCCTTTCAATTATGTAATTAACGGAAGGTACACTCTTGTTTCCCATGAAAACGCTGCGGGCGAGATTCTGCGCACTATGCCGCAGACCATGCGCCTTGAAGCGGATAAGCGGTATAGGCTGACTTTTAATTATAAAGCATACAGCGATACTGAAGCGGAGGCCTCAAAAAGCGCTCCGTTTTATGCGGTTGAGATAAAGGGTAAGATAAACGGTTCGGATTACATCACATTACATCGCAAGGAACTTGAAAACACGCCTAAGAAATTCGACCGCTACGTAAGGGATTATTTTTATCAGGAAAACGAGCCAAAATGTATTCATGCTGACATTACCTTTGAAACAGGCGGGTTTAAAAGCATGGAAGACCCCGAAGACGGCGATATCTATCTTGTGTTTACAAAACTTGCGGCAGGCGGCGCGATTAATCTGTTCCTGGACGACATAAAGGTTGAGGAGGCCGGAAGGTAAACTATGTTTGGTTATGGAATTGAGGTAAATATCAAAAATAAACCTGAGCTTGATCCTGAGTTCATTCCGCTGCATAAATTCAATGAAATATTTTTGAAAACCGCGTCAATCCCATTCTCGTTCGCGGCGGAGCGCAATGATAAGCAAATATTTGTAAGGCACACCCACATCCGCGGCGATGAGGCTCACGCAAACGCGGACAGGTATTTTATCGACCGTTTGGTTAAGTTTGAGATATGGCAAAAAGGCGGATTCCGGATATATGAAACCCTTGCCAACGCTATGCTCAATGTGGCGCAATACGAACGCCCAGCCAACGGCGTGCGCTGTCTTGGAATAAATATGGAGGGGCCCTTTTTTTCACGCGGAAAAAGAGGCGCGCATCCGGCTGATCTTGTGCTGCTAGATAACGAGCTTTTTGTACAAAAAGTGTATGTTGGCGGAAAGGAGATTCTTCGTTAAAGCGGGTTAATTATCCAACCCGAAAACACTTTTATAGTGTTATTATTAATGTTTTACTGCCTGTTGAATGGGCAGCGACACAGTGAAACTGCTTCCTTTGCCAAGCTCGCTCTGGACTTTTATTTTCCCGTTTTCAAGCTCTAAAATCCTCTTTACAAGCGAAAGCCCCAAACCATTTCCTTCGGCAGCCCTTGATTGGTCGCCCTGATAAAACTTGTCAAAAATGCGCCTTTTCGTTTCATCATCCATTCCGGCGCCTTTATCTGAGACGGTTACGCAAGCATCCCCCTCTGAGCTTTTAAGCGCAACATTAATTTCGCCGCCGTCAGGACTGAACTTTATCGCGTTTCCTAATAGGTTTATCCAAAGATGGCTCAGCATTTCTTCATTTGCGTGTATCCGTATATTTTCAAGGGTTATAGATACTTCTAACTGCTTTCTTCGCAATTGCGGTTCCAGCAGCAAAATCGTTCTGCGTATTTGCTCGTCTAAGGAATACTCGTTTTCTTCGGTAACTTTACCCGTGCTTTCAAGCCTCGATAAAAGGAGCACATTGTTAGAAAGCCGTGTAAGCCGTTCGCTTTCCGATATTATGATGTCAAGATACTCATTGCGCTGTTCATCTGACAACGTTTCTGATTTCAAATGTTTAGCGAATCCTCGGATAGAAGTAATGGGGGTTTTGAACTCATGCGAAATATTACTGACAAAATCGCCGCGAAGCGTTTCGATATTTGAAAGCTCCTTAACCATTTCATTAAAGCTTAAAGAAATGAGGTCTACCTCCTTTGTCCATCCGGTTTTCATCCTTACCTTAAAGTTGCCTGATGCCACTTCCTTTGTAGCTTCGGCCAAATCATATATTTGGCGTAAAAAACGCTCGCCGCCAATCCGCGCTAATATTGTGCCGGTAAATAAGCTGACAAGCAGCATATATAAAACTAAAAGGATAAGACGGTGCTCGCCTTGAATGATGTTTAAGTTAAACAAGATTATGCCGACAACGCCTGAAATAGCCATGCTTATTAATAAAATTACAAATATCATGGCGACAAGCAATAGAAGTAACGGTATTTTTTTGTTAAATATCATTATCCGTTTTTTAGTCCTCATCGTTTTTCACCGCTTTGTAACCCAATCCCCGTACTGTTTCAACAGTAAATTCCGGCCAGTTATAGAAGCGTTCGCGTAACCTTCCGATATGGACGCTGACCGTATGCTCGGTTGATTCGGTATCTACGCCCCAGATTTCATCCATTAGCTGTATACGGGTGAAGATTGTGCCGGAATAACTGAGTAATTTATATAGAAGCATAAACTCCTTCTGCGGCAGGGTGAAACGCTCTGTCTCGCGGGTTATTGTTAATGTGTCATAATTCAAGGTTACCTTACCGATGTTTATTTTCCGTTCATTAACAATCTTAGCCCGCCGCAGCAGCGCCTTGACGCGGAGGACAAGCTCTTCCTCGTCAACGGGTTTTATCATATAATCGTCTGTCCCGACAATAAACCCCCTGCGCTTATCCTTGATTGCTTCCTTTGCCGTTACCATTAAAATAGGCAAATTATATCCCGCGCCGCGCAGCTGCTCGGTCAGGGTATATCCATCCATGCCTGGCATCATTATATCCGTTATCATTAAATCAATGTGCTGGCGGTCTAAAATATCAAGGGCTTCCTCCGCGTCTTTCGCCAAAACCGGGGTATACCGTTCGCTGATGAGGATTACCTCCAAAAGCTTCCTTATGTTCGGGTCATCTTCCGCCACAAGTATGCGAATCATAATCATCCGACCTTTCGTCCGAACCATAGATGCAGAATTATCTTGAAATTATGTGATTATGCGGCAGGCTCAAATTGGCTGTTATAAAGCTCGGCATAGAATCCGCCTTTTTCGAGCAGTTCAATATGGCTGCCGTTTTCAACAATATCTCCGTCCTTCATTACCAATATGATGTCGGCGTTTTTAATGGTGGATAAACGGTGAGCGATGACAAAGGATGTTCGGCCAACGGTCAGTTTATCCATTGCTTCTTGTATCAGATGTTCGGTGCGGGTATCCACAGAGCTTGTAGCTTCGTCTAATATCATCATAGGAGCGTTTTGAATCATGGCACGGGCAATGGTAACAAGCTGTTTCTGTCCTTGCGAAAGATTAACCTTGTCATTTAAAACCGTGTCATAACCCTGCGGTAAAGCCTTGATAAAATAATGAAGCCCTAATGCCTTGCAAGTCTCCTTCACTTGCTCATCCGTTACCCCCTGCTTGCAATAGACGATATTTTCCTTAACTGTTCCCTCAAAAAGCCATGTGTCTTGCAACACCATACCAAACTGCTTTTGCACATTTTCACGCGGAACATGATGGGTTGGAACACCGTCCAATAGGATTTCGCCGCCGTCCAATTCATAAAAACGCATGATTAAATTTACAATGGTGGTTTTTCCCGCGCCGGTTGGCCCCACGATTGCGATTTTTTGCCCGGCCTTTATGCTAGCGGAGAAATTATGAATGACGGTTTTTTCGGGAACATACCCAAACTTTACATTACGGAATTCTATGTCGCCCTTAATACCGTTAAGGTGTTTTGCCTTTTGGCTTTCGCCGGCCAGTTCTTCTTCGTCAAAGAATTCAAACACTCGCTCACCGGCGGCGGCTGTTCTTTGAAGGTTTTGGAAAGCCTGCGCCAGTTGAGAGAGCGGCTGGGTGAAAAGGCGTATGTAAATCATAAACGCCGCAATCACGCCGAATTGGATTGTTCCGTTCATGGCAAGCGCCGCGCCCGCGACACAAACGGCAACATAACCTAGGTTGCCGATAAACATCATCAAAGGCATCATCAACCCGGACATGAACTGGCTTTTCCAACCGCTGTCAAACAGGCTCTCGTTTACTTCCTCAAAAACGCGCTTTGCTTCTTTGCCGCCATTATAAGCCTTAACTATGCTGTGGCCCGAGTAAATTTCTTCCACATGACCATTCACGGCACCCAGGTCTTTTTGCTGCCGAACAAAATGCTTCCGCGATTTACCCATTATTACCGCCATGATTATAAACCCGATAATACTCGTTGCAATCGCGGTCAGAGCCATATGCCAGTTGTTATAAAACATCATAATAGCCGAACCGAAAAACATGGTTATAGATGTAACCAAAGAACCGATACTTTGGTTCAATGTCTGCCCGATAGTATCCACATCATTTGTGACACGGCTGAGGATATCGCCGTAGCTTGCCTTATCAAAGTATTTAAGCGGAAGCCTGTTAATTTTTTGCGATATGCCTGTACGCATATTCTTAGCGACTTTTTGCGTTACCGTCGCCATGATAAAGCCCTGAACGAAATTCAAAATTGCCGAACCCGCATACAGGATTACGAGCAACAGACCTATTTGGAAAACCGCGTCAAAGTCTACGCCTATCATTTGCCCGGATTCCATAAGCGCGGCAATTACCTTTTGGATTTCGTTTGTCATCTTTCCTATTTGGTCGGGTCCGATGATGGTAAATACCGTACCCAAAGCGGCGATAACAAGCGAGATTATGATAGCGGGGATATAATTTCTGCAATATTGTATTAACTTAATCCATGTTCCCTTAAAGTCCTTGGCTTTTTCGGTAACAACGCCCATTGGCGCGGGGCCGCCGGGGTTTCTCCGCCTTCTTTCCGTTCTCTGCTCATTCATGCCGACAGTTCCTCCTCGCTTAATTGGCTCATAGCAATTTGCCGGTATACCTCGCAATTTTGCAATAAATCTTTATGACGGCCATGCCCTGCAATCTTGCCCTCGTCCAGCACAATTATTTGGTCGGCATCCATTATGGTCCCGATGCGTTGTGCCACTATTAAACAGGTTGACCCCCGTGTGTTATCCTTTAATGCCTTACGCAAATCACGGTCTGTCTTGTAGTCAAGCGCAGAGAACGTATCGTCAAAAATAAATATTTCCGGTCGCCGGCATACGGCGCGCGCTATGGAAATACGCTGTTTCTGACCTCCTGATAAATTCGTGCCGCCTTGCGCCACCGGCGCATTATACTGTCCTTCCATTTCCTCAACGAAATCCGAGCCTTGCGCAATGCTCACAGCCCGTTTGACATCATCCTCCGCAATCTTACCTATCCCATTATCGCCGTATCCTACATTGGAATTTATTGTCCCCTTAAATAGAACAGCTTTTTGCGGAACGTATCCGATCATGCTTAACAAGGGTTCCAGCTTGAAATCCTTTACATTTACGCCGTTTAAAAGCACTTCGCCCTCGGTCGCGTCGAAGAATCGCGGTATTAGATGTATGAGGGTCGATTTACCGCTTCCGGTAGAGCCAATGAACGCGACGGTTTCTCCTTTGCTTGCTTTAAAACTGATATTTTCAAGCGCATAATCCGCAGCGTCGGGATATTTAAAGCTTACCTGATTAAATACAACCTCTCCCTTTACATCCGGCTTGCCTTCGCTTCTACCGCCATCCTTAATATTAGGGTCAGTGTCCAGCACTTCATTAATACGATTTGCCGAAACACCGGCACGGGGCAGCATAATGAAAATCATCACCAGCATCATAAAGGACATTATTACCTGCATGGCGTAGATTGAAAATACCATCATGTTAGAGAAAATCGGCAATCTATCCATCGCTTGCGCTGAATTTATCAAGTGCGCGCCAATCCAATAAACGGCAAGGGATAACCCGCTCATAATCATTGTCATCACCGGCATCATTACAGCCATTGCCCGGCTTGTGAAAAGCTGTGTTCCCGTCAGCTCATTATTGGCGCGTTCAAATTTCGTTTCTTGATATTCCTCGGCGTTATAAGCCCTGACTACACGAAGCCCCGTAAGGTTCTCACGGGTAACGCGGTTCATATTGTCAATCAAAGACTGCATTTTTTTGAACTTTGGTATAACGAATATCATCAGGAAGCTTATCATCACGATCAAAACCCCTACCGCCACGCCGGTAGCCATCGTCCATTCCATACCTTTGCCGGCGATTTTAGTAATAGCCCAAACCGCTGTTATCGGTGCTTTAACGATAAGCTGCAAGCCCATTGTTATCAGCATCTGAACTTGAGTTATGTCATTGGTGGAGCGGGTGATAAGGCTATCGGGTGAAAAATGGTTCATTTCTTTCATAGAAAAGGAATCCACTTTGTTAAAGATCAGGCTTCGTAAACGTCTCGAAAACCTCGCGCCAATCATTGCGGCAAAATAACCGACTATTACAGCGGCGGCTAAACTGCCAAGCGTACATAAAAGCATCATTCCCCCGGCTGTCCATATATCTTTCATGCCGCTGCCGGGAGTCTGGACAAGGGTGGTAATCTCAGACATATAGTCCGGCGCTTTCAAATCCAGCCAAACCTGCGTTATAATGAAGCCTAAGCTGATAAGCGCCATCATCCATTCTTTAGGTTTAAGGTACTTAAAGATTTTTAACATGAACATTATCCCCTTCTATTATAGTTATAGGCTTCAATTCAGCCTATGTTTACGGTGAATTGATTTCCAAGAATTGCTTTAGTAAACGTAAAAACTCCTTCGCATCGGGTTCACCCATTTCAATAAATGCGCGGGCCAAGTTTTCCTCCATTTTTCCCGTTTCTATTTTTACTCGTTCACGCCCTGATTCGGTGAGCGTTACAAGAATATTCCGGCGGTTGCTTTTGTCTATATCACGTTCAATATGCCCTTTTTTTTCTAACGAGCCAAGTAACGCTGATATCCGCGCCGTACTGCTGTTAAGGGCTGTGCTTAACTCTGACGGCAGGACTGCCGTTTCTTTCATTGATAAAAAATGAAGCACGAACAGTTCACCCTTGTTTACTCGGTTAATATCTTCCAGCATATGTTTTTGCTTGTTTGACATAATTACTCCAAATGCATTAATCGCATTTTTCACATAGTCCGGAATATCTTTTATTTTGTTTTCCGATGCCATGCTTTGCACCTCCATCACATAACTAACATATAAGATAATTAACAGTATTAATAATATACAGTATTCTTTATGATGTGTCAAGAATTATTTTAAATATCTTGCGGTTTTGAGATAATAAATAATGGGGATAATTAACATATTGGAGGTGCCGCTGTTGAATAACGATAAAAAAGCAAAACAGGGTAAATCACAAAAAGAAATGAAGCTCATATGGAAATACAGCCCCGACGGCGTATCTTTGCAAAAGATTATGGAAAAAAACGTTGTTTCGTATGTTGATGCGCGCATAAAGGACAATTGATTCTTGAATAAGCGGTTACCTTGATGTATAATGGTTATTGATGGGTAATTGCTTATTTTCGATTGGAGGTCTTTAATGAATCGAACAATAAGCAGTTATGAAAGAACTTGGAAAGCGGCTTCGTATATCCGTTTGTCGAAGGAAGATGAAAAGGCAAAAGGGGGTATTAGGGAAAGCGAAAGTATCTTAAACCAAAGGAATTTATTACTCGGCTACATAAATGATAATAACTTTACTTTGGTAAAAGAGTACGTTGATGACGGCGTTAGCGGCACGACGTTCGACAGGCCTCAGTTCAACGCAATGATAGAGGACATTGAGCGAGGGCTTATTAACATGGTCATAACGAAGGACATGTCGCGGCTTGGCAGGGATTATATACAAGCCGGTCATTACATGGAGCAGTATTTTCCGTCTAAAAATGTGCGATACATTTCCTTGCTGGATAATATCGACACGTATTTGGACAGCAGTAACAACGACATCGCTCCTTTCAAGGCAATTCTTAACGATATGTACTCTAAGGATATTTCTAAGAAAATACGAAGCGTTCTTAAAAGTAAAAAAGAACAAGGGAAATTCGTGGGCAGAGCTGCCCCGTACGGCTATCAAAAATCGCCGGAAGATAAGCATAAACTCGTAGTTGACCCTATTGCCGGCTTGGTTGTTGAAAGAGTGTTTTCCCTATTTCTAAGCGGCAAAGGCGTTTGTCAAATCGCTGATATGCTGTCTCAGGACGGCGTTCCGATACCATCCGTTCACAATAAGATAAAGGTTGGAAACGCCGGAATGTCGTATGGGTTGTGGTCGCACACCGGGGTAAGAAGGCTTCTTCAAAACGAGGTCTACACCGGAACGTTAATTCAGAATAAGTACAAGAAGCTGAATTACAAGTCCAAAAAGCTGGTTCAGACAGACCCCTCCGTATGGATAATGACCCCGGAAGCCCATGAGCGGATAATTTCCCATGATGATTTCCAGAAAGCCCAAAGGCTGCTTGAGGTTACATCGCATCTCAAGCCGTCGAAGCACAGATACTTATTATCCGGGCTTCTGAAATGCCATGATTGCGGCTCCTATATATCCCTTACGCCTAAGGATAAGAAATACGGGCAGATATACGGGAGATGCGGAAGATATATTGAATACCATAAATTCGGGCTATGTACGACTCACTCTTTCAACTATACGAAATTGGAAGACGCGGTGGTAAAAAAAGTAAGAGAGCTGTGTGCCAGATATGTTGACCCCGAAAGCGTAAATTTAATATATGCAGACGCTAAACGCAATAAAAGCAGCGCTGAAGCTAAAATCAAGCTTCTGGAAAAGGAACTGTCCAAAGCGGAGAAGCGCATAGATTTACTTTATGACGATAGGGTCAATGGGGTAATTTCCGTAGAGAACTTCAAACGCTTGTCACAGAAAGCCAACGAGGATTGTCAGCGAATAAAAAATCAACTGGATGAGCTGAACGAAGCAGCAGGCGATAATCCGAGTAAGGGCAAGCAGGAGCGTATTATCCGGGAATTTCTTTCGCTGGAAGAACCTACGCAGGCAATCATGGCGCAGTTAATCAACAGGATTGAGATTTACGAAAACCAGAACAATTCACAGTTTATAGAGATTTGCTTCGTGTTTCCAGAGCTTCAGGTTATGTTAAATCAGGAGAACGGATTACTTGGTAACATCGGACAATAACATGCGTTACGGCCCCGATAAGGCGGCCGTTTTGTATTATAGGGCAGCCGCTCATACCCTGAACTATGCCGTTTGTGCGCGTTATCAGCTCTTGGTCGGTAATACGTATAACCATGCCTTTGGATTCGTCGGCGGCATAGCGGTTTACGCGCTCGATGTATATATCAAACTGCTTGATCTCATTGCCGCTTACGTTTGAGAGTATCACAGCCGGGCCCTCGCGCACTTCGCCCTGGAGCGCTATGCGCATGGTTTGCGCCGGAAGCTGCCGGTAACCGGTGTTTATGGTGCCATACAGGCCCACGGCGGTATTTTCGGTGATAACGCCTATCGCGCTGTCCCTGTTTACCTCGCCTACCAGTTCTCCGGGATTACCGCTCTTACCCTTTTTAACGGCAACAATGTCCGTATGGTACAATCGCCCATCCTTCACAGGAATCAGCTGTTTTGTGTCTACATCCACCACCCCGTGCCCCAATGCGGCAAAACGCGAATTGGCGGGGTTATAATATGTTATTGTGCCGATGCCTTTTGTCGAGTCGCGTATCCACAGCCCCAGCTTGTTTTTGCCGTCCTCGGCGGATACGGCGCATGTAACCGTGACAGCCATGTTCTGCCCCGCCCGTTTAATTGTAAGCTCAACGGCGCTGCCCGGCGGAAGCGATTCCAGATAAGCGGAGAACTGCCTGTGGTCTTTTATTTCCACATTATCGGCCTTTAACAATATATCGCCTGATTTTATCAAACCCTCGCACGGGCGCGAGGCCGTGCCGTCCGCCAGAACCACCGCGCCCGTCCCAAGCACCATCAGCCCGGTTGTGTCAATCCTTATGCCAACGGTCATCCCGACGGGCACAATCTCTATATCAGGCAAAATATCAACCGCGACGCTTTTAACGGGAACCCCGAACAGGGAGAGGGTCATCTCCGCCGTCTCTATATATATGTTCTCTAAAACGGGCGAATCAATTTGGTAAGCCGCCGTTACGGCCGCGGTCTCCTCAACGCGCGCCCTAAACGGCCCCGCCTGTCCGCGCGTAGTTAAACCGCCGCCGGAAAGGAAAATATGGTCCGGGAATGTACGCACCGAAGCGGCTGTATATGTCATTAATGAACATAAAAAAAGAACAACTGAAAAACCAAAAAAAAGCTTGCGGCCAAAGCGGGATTTTAACATGGAAACATACCTCCCCGAAGTATGTTAACCAGTTTATAACTCCGCTATACCGGAAGCCTTATAAACATCACAGGCCTTATGCCACACATTGTTTGAAAACGGCTGTCCGTATTCGCCCGCCTCAGCCGCGATTTTCTCCGCTGTTTCTATAAGGATTGTGACATGATCCTCAGCCAGCTCCAAATGCTCTGTAATGATGTCGCTCCAGTGCGGAGCGGCTTTGTATAAACCCGATGCGCGCAGTGATTCAACCGCCCGGCTTATATCGTACGGCACCCTGCGTTCCTCTGCAAGCCATTTATTATTTTTGCGCTTAATAATACTGTATGCGGCGGTATTATCGAAATCCAGCGCCATGCCGCAGGAACCGGGATTAAGGAGCAGCTTGCCCTTGCCGTGCCAATGCCATTGTATATGCGTATGCCCGAAGAGATAAGCCCCGTCCGGCAAGCCGTCAAGCAGCGCCGACAATTTATAATCCCCCGTTAATATATAATCCGCGCGGCCCTGATAATAGCTGCGGTTAAACGGTTGTTCCTTCATATTCCTGTAATAGTTCCGGCTGCTCATTAACATAACGGACGTGCCTTTAAAAACATGGCCCGGCATGTGAAAGGCACGCACAAACCCGCCATCCGCATGAAATCCGGCCTCTATCGGCAAATCCGCAAAAAAACGCGCGTTTTCCTCCGTCAGCCGTTCATGGTTCCAGTACAGAGACGCCATTTGCGCGACGGTCCATGTATTTTTATCCGGGTTCAAGCCGCGCAGATAATCCTCTTTATTACCGCGCACAGCTATTGCGTCCGGCCTTCGTATGGCATCCGCAACCTCGTTCGGAAACGGCATATCCAAATAATAATCGCCTAAAAAAACAAACCGCTCCGCTCCGGCGCGTTCCGCGTCGGCTAAAACGGCAAGCAGGGCATGAAGGTTTCCATGGATGTCGGAAATAATCGCAATTTTCATAGCTGAATTTTAACATAAAAAAATTTTTACATCAATGTAAAAAATCACATGGAACAAATCGCGGTACGCTGCGTTATTAATAAATGTAACAAAATTTAAACCAGGAGGAACAAAATGAGAAAGAAAATTTTAAAAACCGCCGCGGCACTCACGCTGGTAATGGCGCTGACGGCACCGATGACGCTGAACGTTTTAGCCGCGCAAGTAGCGATACCGCCCGACGGCACCATAACCGTGCAATTGGTATCGCAGAACGATTCTTGGGATCCTTGGAGAACCGGTAACATCAGCGTAAACGGCAACGGTGTTGTAAAAGCCGACCCGGATATGGCCGTGGTTCAAGTCGGCGTCAACCTTAGAGGCGCAACGGCGAAGGAAGCCCAAACTGAGGTAGCCGAGAAAATCAACGCGATCGTAAAAGCGGTGGTTGCTCTCGGAGTGGACGAAAAGGACATTCAGACGACCGGCTTTTGGATGTGGCCCGAGTATGACTGGAACCAGATGCATATGTTCAGAGACGTACACGAGCCGGTGCTTATCGGTTATACCATTACCCATTCGCTCAACTTAACCGTGCGCGATATTGACGTTGTCGGCGATGTGATTGAAGCGGCGACGGACGCCGGAGCGAATCAGAATAACGGTGTGTTTTTTGACATAGAGAACCGTGACGAACTGTACATCGAAGCCCTTGCGCTGGCCATAGCGGACGCTAAGAAAAAAGCCGAGGCCCTTGCCGAAATCCTTGAGGTTGAAGTAGGCGCGCCTGTTTCCGTAAGCGAAAGCTACAGCTATTTCGATCCGTGGCGCTCGTTTTCCGGCAGCGGTTACCCGATGGCTATGGCCGATTCCGGCGTAAGGTTGCAAACGGGCCAAATCGAAGTTACCGCCGCGGTTTTTGTAAATTACATGTACGAGAGGTAATAATTTATACGCGCAAGCCACCGCATACAACATGCGGTGGTTTTTTTTGGGAAAAAATCTGTTTTCGGTTGCATACAACACCTATTATCTGTTAAACTATAGAATTGATACAATAATTATTGCCTAAGGAGTTCTATAAATGAGCATGAAGGGTATTATTGAAAAAATATTCGGCACATACAGCGAAAAGGAATTAAAGCGGATTTACCCTATTGTTGATAAAATTGAAGCGCTTGAACCTGAAATGCAAAAATTATCGGACGATGAATTGAAAGCCAAAACAGCAGAATTTAAGCGCCGTATGGCAAACGGCGAAACACAGGACGATATAATGCCCGAGGCCTATGCCGCCGTGCGTGAGGCGGGCATCCGCGCCATAGGGCAGAGAGCTTTCCGCGCGCAGCTTATCGGCGGCGTTATCCTGTTCCAGGGGCGCGTGGCGGAGATGAAAACCGGTGAGGGAAAGACCCTTACCTGCGTATTCCCGTCGTACCTTCACGCGCTGGCGGAGAAAGGCGTCCATGTCGTTACGGTCAACGAATACCTGGCAAAATACCAGGGCGAGTGGATGGCAAAAATCCACGCTATGCTTGACCTGACCGTCGGCACCATCTTCCACGCCCTTACCCCGGACGAACGCCGCCAGGCATACGGATGCGATATTACCTACGCCACAAACAACGAGCTGGGCTTTGACTATCTGCGCGACAACATGGTTGTTTATAAAGAGGACCAAGTTCTGCGCAGCCTGCATTACGCCATTATCGACGAGGCGGACTCCATCCTGATAGACGAGGCGCGTACGCCGCTTATTATCTCCGGTTCCGGCAACAAAAGCACGCAGCTGTATAAAGTAGCCGACAGCTTTGCGAAGGGCCTTAAAAAAGGCCGCATCATAAACGAGGACGAGGCCATGAACCCTCTTATGCGCGTTGAGCTGAAAGAGGAGGGCGATTTTTACGTTGATGAAAAACAGAAAACCGCGACCCTCACCCAAGACGGCATAAGAAAGGCCGAGCGGTTCTTCGCCGTGGAGAATATTTCGGATCCCGACAACCTTGAAATCATGCACCATATAAACAATGCCCTGAAAGCCTGCTACACCATGCACCGCGACCAGAACTACGTGGTTGACGAAAAGCGCGAGATCGTTATAGTAGACGAGTTCACGGGCCGCCTGATGCCCGGGCGGCGCTATTCCGACGGCCTGCACCAAGCCATTGAAGCCAAGGAAAATGTGACTGTTAACCGCGAATCACGCACCCTTGCGACCATAACATTCCAGAATTTCTTCAACAAGTATTACAAAAAAGCCGGCATGACGGGTACCGCGCTGACCGAGGAAAACGAGTTCCGCGAGATTTACGGCATGGACGTTGTTGTCGTGCCAACGAACAAGCCCATGATACGCAAAGATTTGTCCGACATGGTTTACAAGACCGAGGCGGCAAAGTTCCGCGCCGTTGTAGAGGACACATACGAGTGCCACCAGCGCAGGCAGCCCGTCCTTATCGGTACCATCACCATTGAAAAATCCGAGGAGCTAAGCAAGCTCCTAAAGAAACGCGGCATACCCCACCAGGTGCTGAACGCCAAATACCACGAGAAGGAAGCCGAGATCGTAGCGCTGGCGGGCCAGCCGGGCGCGGTAACCATCGCCACAAACATGGCCGGGCGCGGTACGGACATTATGCTTGGCCCGGGCGTAACGGAGCTGGGCGGCCTTAAAATAGTCGGCACGGAACGCCACGAATCCCGCCGTATAGACAACCAGCTGCGCGGGCGCGCGGGCCGTCAGGGCGACCCCGGTCTTTCGCGGTTTTATATCGCGCTGGAGGACGACCTGATGCGGCTGTTCGGTTCCGAGCGCATAAAGGGTATGCTGGAGACCCTCGGCCTCAAGGAAGATGACCCCATCGAAAACAAAATGCTGTCCGGCGCAATCGAAAACGCCCAGAAAAAGGTTGAGAGCAACAACTTCGGCATACGTAAGCACCTCCTGGACTACGACCGCGTAATGAACGAGCAGCGCGAGATTATATACGGCGAGCGCAAGCGCGTCCTTTTAGGCGAAAACCTGCGCGAAACCATCATGAACATGATGAAATCCATTATAGAGGACGCCGTGAAACGCTGCGCCGGTGACGCCCAGTATCCGGAGGATTGGAATATTAAATCCCTTAGCGATTCCATCTGCCCAATGCTTGGCATACCGTCTCTGGTCTTTACCTTAGAGGAGCAGCAAAAGCTTACCGTATCGGGTCTGAGCGACCAATTATTCGAAATAGGAAAGTCACGTTACGAAAAGCGCGAAAAAGAATTTCAGCAGAATGCCCCGGAAGGCGAGGAGGACCCCTTCCGCGAGCTGGAGCGTATTATAATGCTGAAGGTCGTTGACCAGAAGTGGATGGATCATCTGGACGACATGGATCAAATGCGCCAGGGTATATCCCTCCGCGCCTACGCCCAGAAAGACCCCCTCACCGAATACCGTTTCCTTAGCTACGACATGTTCAACGAGCTGAGCGAAAACATCAAAAAAGATACCGTTCGCATCCTTTCCAACATGCGCACGGCTCAGCAGCCCATGAAACGCGAGCAAGTGGCCAAGCCCCACTCCACCAACAAAGACGAGGGCGTCTCCCGCGGCCCCGTCCGCCGCTCCGAGGCCAAAATCGGGCGGAATGACTCTTGCAATTGCGGGAGCGGGAAGAAGTATAAGCATTGCTGCGGGATGGGGAAGTAAAAATAATTCTTTAGGGGTGAAGATATGCTGGAATTAGAACAACTAAAGCAGGAGCTGCTGCCGTACGCGGCGAAAATCAAGGAAATGGGGAACTCTCTTTGACGTTGCCGGAGCGGAAGCAAAAACGGCGGAGTTAGAGGAAAAGACGGCCCGGACGGATTTTTGGAATGATATGAAGGCGGCGCAGGACGTTTTGCGGCAGATAAAGGGATTGAAGGCCAAGATTGCGGAATTTAAGGCGCTTGAAGGGCTTTATGACGATGCGGCTACGCTGGCTGAGCTGGGGCTTAGCGAGGGTGACGGCAGTGTGCTTGCGGAAGCGCGCGAGGCTTGGGAGGCGTTTAAAGATAATTATGAAAAGCTGAGGGTTTCCGCGCTTTTGGGCGGCGAGTATGACGGGAATAACGCCATTTTATCGCTTCATTCCGGCGCGGGCGGCACGGAAGCCTGCGACTGGACGAATATGCTGTACAGAATGTATTTGAGATACGCCGAAAAAAGCGGGTATTCCGTTGAAGTGCTTGATTTTCTGGACGGCGACGAGGCGGGCGTAAAGTCCGTTACGCTGTTGGTTCAGGGGGAAAACGCTTACGGTTACTTGAAATGCGAGAAAGGCATACACAGGCTGATACGCTTGTCGCCCTTTGACGCGGCGGGCAAGCGGCATACGAGCTTCGCGTCGTGCGACGTGATGCCTGAACTGGATGATGACATTGTGGTTGAGATACGCGAGGAAGATCTCCGCGTGGATACATACCGGGCCTCAGGCGCGGGCGGGCAGCATGTAAACCGCACGGATTCGGCCATACGCATAACGCATTTGCCAACCGGCATTGTCGTTACCTGCCAGAACGAGCGCTCCCAGCATAAGAACAGGGAAAGCGCGATGAAGATGCTCAAGGGCAAGCTGTTCGAGGTGGAAATGGCGGAACGGGACAAGCTGCTCACAGGCGTGCGCGGCGATGTGAAAGACATAAATTTCGGCAGCCAAATAAGAACTTATACTTTTCATCCGTATAGTTTAGTGAAGGATCACCGCACGGGAACGGAGGCCGGTAATATCCAGGCCGTAATGGACGGCAATATCGGGCAGTTTATTAACGCTTATTTATTAAGCAAGGCAAATTTGTCATGAACATAAAAATGATAGTAACCGATTTGGACGGTACGCTTTTGCGTGATGATAAAACGGTGTCGGAGCGGACGGCCGCGGCGTTGAAGCGTTGCCGCGAGAGCGGGATAAAGATTGCTTACGCGACCGCCAGAGGGCACAGCGCCGCGGCTGTGGTTCCGCCGGTTTTCGACGGCTGCGCGCGCATGAACGGCGCGGCGGCCTATGCCGGCGAGCGGCTTATTTACAGCAGGCGTATGCCCCCCGCGCAATACGGGGCTCTGCTGGCGGCGGCTCATAACGCGGGCATTGAAATCGCGGCTGAGGCAAGCGGCGGGTATTATGCGAATTTCGATCCCAACGTAAAATGGCCGGGTTATTCGATTGCTTACGCGCAAACCGATTTTAATACATTTGACGTTGAGGCGGAAAAGGTTTACGCGCTGATAGACAGCCCGCAAACTTTGGAATTCATAAAAAAGCATCTGCCGGATGTGTTGAACTTGTATGTAAGCCGCGACGATTTCGCGTTTTTTTCGCATAGGGAAGCTACGAAAGCCGATGCCGTTGCCGCGCTGGCCGGGTATTGGCGTATAGAACGGGAGGATATAGCCGCTTTCGGCGATGATTCCAACGATTTAGGCTTGCTTGCGTATTGCGGCTTTGGCGTTGCGATGGGCAACGCGCTGGACGAAGTGAAGGCGGCCGCGGATTTTATCTGTGACACCAATGAAAACGATGGGATAGCGAAATGGCTGGAGGAAAAGATAATACGGTTACAATAGACGCGGACAGCGCGGGTCAGAGGTTTGACAAGTTTTTGATCAGGCTGTTCCCGGCGGGCGGCAAGGGTTTTGTTTACAAGATGCTGCGCAAAAAGCGCGTGAAGCTGAACGGGGAGCGGGCGCAGGGAAACGAGATTCTTAATGAGGGCGACGCGGTTACGATGTATATATCGCCGGAAACGCGGGCGGAACTGGCCGGGAACAAAGATATTAAGCCGTCGGGAACGGTTTTGAATATTCTATACGAGGACGGCGATGTCCTGGTTGTTAATAAACCCGCAAACTGCCTTACGCATCCCGATTTGGTGAACGCGGCGCGCGGCAGGTCTTCGGGCGGCTTTAACCCCGTCGCCGTAAACCGCCTTGACCGCAATACAACAGGTATAGTAATTATCGCCAAAACACTGCCCGCCGCGCAGGAGTTAAGCCGCGCCATACGTGAGCGTCTGATAGAAAAGACTTATCTGGCGGCTGTGTCGGGGGTCATAACTAAGCCGGCGGTTCTTAAAGGGTTTGCCGTTAAGGACAGGGAAACCAATAAAACCGGGTTTGACGCGCGGGGCAAGGAAGCCGTAACGGAAATTGAGCCCATATTTAATAATAATGAAATTACGGTTTTAAAGATAAATCTGGTAACAGGACGCAGCCATCAAATCAGGGCGCATTTGCAAAGCATAGGCAAGCCGGTAATCGGCGACCCGAAATACGGCGACGCGGCCGTAAACCGGAAATACGGCGCGAAGTCGCAATTGCTCCACGCGTGGAAGGTGCGCTTCAGCGGCCTTACCGGACGGCTGGAATATCTAAACGGCAAGGAAATATCCTGCGAGCCGGAAAACGCGCCGGATGTTATTATGAACATGAACGGAGATTGATATGAGAGGCTTTAACCCGGCAGAGCTTGTTTATATACTGCCAAGCGTGATACTGGTTCTGACCATACACGAATTTTCACACGGTTTCGCCGCTTACCTGCTGGGCGACAAAACGGCGAAATACGACGGGCGGCTGAGTTTCAACCCGCTGCGGCATATCGATTGGTTCGGCATTGTGGCGCTGATTTTTTTCGGATTCGGCTGGGCGAAGCCCGTTTCCGTAAACCCGCGTAATTTTAAGAACCCAAAGGTTGATTTTGCGCTGACCGCGGCGGCGGGGCCTGTATCGAACATCATTTTCGCGTTTTTGCTGCTGCTTATCGCGGTGCCGCTTAGCCTCCGTGTATCTTACGGCGGCGCGGGAGGGTATATCGTCACGTTTCTTTTGCGCTGCGCCTCCCTTAGCCTGGCGCTTGGGTTTTTTAACATGCTGCCGATCCCGCCCCTTGACGGTTCAAAGATTTTCGGCGCCTTTCTGCCCGACCGGATTTATTTCAGGTATATCGGCATGGGCAATATCGGCATGATTTTGCTGCTGGTATGCTTGTACATGGGTGTTGTAAGCCAGGTAATCGGTCCTTTGATACAGGTGACGTACAGCGCCATGGTTGAATTCTTACTAAGAGCTTTTCTTTAAATATTTCATTCAAGGAGTGACACTGATTGAAAACAATTATACTGGCGGCGGGTTACGCGACAAGGCTTTACCCTCTTACGCTGGACCGCCCGAAAGCCTTGCTGCCCGTCGCGGGTAAACCCATCATCGACTATCTTGTTGATGAAATCTCAACCATTCCCTCGGTATCCGCAATCTATGTCGTAACAAACGACAAATTTCACGCGCAGCTTGAACAGTGGGGCAGGAATGCCGCGACGCATATACCGGTCAGCGTCCTTAACGACCTTACAACGGACGACACGAATAAGAGGGGCGCAATCGGGGATATATCCTTCACAATTGACTCCTGCGGCATAGACGACGATATACTGGTTATGGCGGGCGATAATTTCTTTACCTTCAAGCTAATTGACTATTACAACTTTTTCCGTTCGGTTGGGACGGACTGCGTTTGCGCCAAGGAATTTGACGATTTGGCGTTATTGCGGCAGTTTGCCGTGGCTTCGGTTGACGCTTCGGGCAAGCTGACCGACCTTGCCGAAAAGCCCGCCGAGCCTAAATCAAATCTGGCGGTCTACGCGTCATATTTTTATAAAAAAGATACGGTGCCTATGTTCAAAGCATACCTTGAAGAAGGCAACAACCCGGACGCGCCCGGTTATTTTGTGGAATGGCTCTACAAACGCAAGCCCGTGCGCGTATACCCGTTTAACGGCGAATGCATAGATATCGGAACGCCCGCGCAGTACGAGGAAGTAAACCGCCGATTTAAGTAAAACATGCATAAAAATTCTCCATATGTCAAATAATAGAGTTGAAACCAAGCTCAGACATATTTGTATTTGACATAAGGAGGATTTACTTTGAAAGCAACCGGGATTGTCAGAAGAATAGACGATTTGGGAAGAGTCGTTATTCCAAAGGAAATAAGGCGGACGCTGCGTATACGCGAAGGCGACCCGCTGGAGATATTCACCGACAGAGAAGGGGAAATAATCCTCAAAAAATATTCGCCTATCGGCGAACTGGGCTCGTTCGCCCGTGAATACGCGGACAGCCTGTCCCAAACGGCGGGGCATATAACTTGCATCGTTGATAAAGACCAAATTATAGCCGTTTCCGGCGGAGCCAAGCGTGAGCTGATGGACAAGCATATCAGCGCCGCCATGGAAAAGACCATTAACGGGCGCAGTACGGTCATTTCCTCGCGGAACGACCCCAGCTTCGTCCCTCTCCTTGAGGACGATGCCGAAGGCGTTTATAACCACGAGCTTATAACACCCATAATATCCGAAGGGGACGTACTGGGCGCTATCGTGTTCCTCTCCCCCGATAAGCGCATGGGCGATGTCGAAAGCAAGCTCGCCCAAACAGCGGCGGGGTTTTTGGGGAAGCAGATGGAGCAGTAAAGATAAAAAAGATAAGACCTTGGGGGGCGCTGTCCCCCCGAGCCCCCGTTTTTAGGGACAATTTAAGGAGGCGCTGTACATGAAGATGACCTTTCGCTGGTTTGGGAGTAAGAGCGATACTGTGACGCTGAAGCAGATACGGCAGATTCCGGGAATGACCGGGATAATGGGGTTCTTGGATTACAAGAAGGCCGGGGAGGTTTGGGAGAGGGATGAGATAAAGCCGTATGTGGCGGAGGTTCACGCCGCCGGGCTTGAGTGCGAGGTTATTGAGAGCGTGAACGTGCATGAAGACATTAAGATGGGGGTTCCCGCGCGGGACGTACATATTTCAAATTACATAGAAACGATACGGAACCTGGCTGGGTTTGGCGTTAAGGTTATTGTTTATAACTTTATGCCTGTATTTGATTGGCTGCGCACGGATCTGGCGCGGGTTATTGAGGAGGATGGTTCGAACAGCCTTTATTTTGATGAAAAAGACTTGGGTACGATGGGGCCGCTTGAGATTGTCGCGAAAACGTCCCGGGATTCGGGCGGGTTTTCCTTGCCGGGATGGGAGCCAGAAAGGCTTGCCGAGCTTGAAAAGACGCTGGAGCGGTATAAGACCGTAACGGCTGAGGATTTGCTGAGGAATTATAAATATTTTATAGACGCGCTTGTTCCGGTGTGCGAAGAGGCGGGCGTGGTTATGGCGTGCCATCCCGACGACCCCGCGTGGCCTATTTTCGGTTTGCCGCGCATTGCGCATACGTTGGAGGGGTTTGATAAGATTATCGCGCTGAACGATTCTCCGGCGCATTCGTTATGCTTATGCACGGGCTCGCTGGCCTCGAACAGGGATAATGATGTTCCCGCGATTGTCCGCCATTTCGGGCGGAAAGGCCGCGTCGCCTGTATGCACATACGCAACGTAAAGCACTTGGGGCACAGGCATTTCCGCGAATCCAGCCATCTCTCAGCCGACGGCGACCTCGACATGTACGCCGTGGTTAAAGCCATGTCGGACACCTGCCCCAATGTTTACGTACGCCCCGACCACGGGCGCATGATTTGGGACGAAGCGGGCCGCCCCGGTTACGGGCTTTATGACCGCGCCTTGGGAGCGGCGTATTTAAACGGTTTATGGGAAGCGGTGAATAAATGCGTTTAAATATAGAGGGCGTACATAATAAAGCTTTTTGGGAAAACGCGGGTGTTGTTTTACCGAAATTCAATATTGGGGCCGTGAGGGAAGCAACCAAAGCGGAGCCCGTCTGGCTGCATTTCGGCGCCGGTAATATTTTCAGGGGATTCATCGCGTCGCTCCAGCAGCAACTGCTGAACGAGGGGCATTCGGATAAAGGCATTATCGCCGCGGAAGCCTTTGACGGTGAGATAATAGACAGGATATATAAACCGCATGACAGCTTGGTGATGAATGTCTTGCTGGGAGCTGACGGTACAATGGATTGCGGGATTACGGCATCCATAACCGAGTCTGTCCGGGCGGATGAGCAGACGGACAGGCTTGCGGCGATATTTGAATGCCCGTCCTTGCAAATGGTGAGTTTTACCATTACGGAGAAAGGCTATGCACCGCGCGGAATCATGAGCGTCGTCGCCGGGCTGATGTTAAAACGGTATAAAGCGGGAAAGCTTCCCCTTGCGCTTGTAAGTATGGATAATTGTTCCAAAAACGGCGAAAAGCTGCGGAGCAGCATTGTTGAAGCAGCGGAAAGCTTTAAGGATAACGGGTTTCTTGAGTATCTGCGCGATGAAAATACTGTTTCGTTCCCTTGGAGTATGGTTGATAAAATCACGCCGCGCCCGGACGACGTTGTTTTCAAGTATTTAACGGATAAAGGCATTGAGGGCATGGGGCCGGTTTTAACGGCGAAAAATACCTATATTGCGCCCTTTGTTAACGCGGAGAAGCCGCAGTACCTTGTGATAGAGGATAATTTCCCTAACGGGCGCCCGGCGCTGGAACATGCGGGAGTGTATCTTACCGGCCGCGAGACCGTTAATAAAACCGAGCGCATGAAAGTTACCACATGCCTGAACCCGCTGCATACGGCGATGGCTGTTTTCGGCTGTTTGCTTGGGTATACAAAAATAAGCGATGAGATGAAAGACGCGGAAATAACCGCGCTTATTAAAAAAATGGGTTATATTGAAGGGCTGCCTGTGGTAACGGACCCGGGCATCATTTCGCCCCGCGCGTTTATAGACGAAGTGGTGCATGAACGCCTGCCAAACCCCTTCATGCCGGACGCGCCCCAGCGCATAGCCACGGACACATCCCAAAAGGCAGGCATACGTTTTGGGGAAACTATAAAAAGCTATATAGAGGAAAAACGGGACCTAAATGAGCTTACCGCAATCCCGCTGGCCATTGCGGGCTGGATAAGGTACCTGCTTGGCGTGGATGACATTGGCAGACCGATGGAGATATCGCCCGATCCTATGAAAAATGAGCTGCAAGAGAAGCTTGCCGGTGTGGTTTGGGATGAACCCGGCAGTTATGACGGGCATATTATTCCAATACTTTCAAACAGTGATATTTTCGGGCTGGATTTAACCGGCACGGAGCTTGCCGGGCGCATTGAGAAATACTTTGTTTTAATGCTCGCGGGGCCGGGTTCGGTGCGCAAAACGCTGACGGACAGGCTTTAGGGCGCTTCCTACAGAAGCATTATGATGATAGACGTAAGGTTCAGGCAGGCGCAGATAAGGAAGAGGAAAATGACTGTCTGAACGGGATTGAGGCCTTTTTTCATCAAACGCTGGTGAAAATGGCTGTGATCCGGTTTATAAATGGGTTTACGCTCAATAAAGCGTTTGAAAACTACAAAAATACTGTCGGAGATAGGCAGCCCCAAAGCCAGGACGGGGATGACGATTGCGACGACGGTGGCCTGCTTGAACGCGCCGTGCAAAGAGATAACGGCAAGCATATAACCAAGGAAATTCGCGCCGGAATCCCCCATGAATATTTTTAGCTTAGAGGGGAATAAATTAAAACGTAAAAACGCCGCGACGCAGGCGATAAGGCTGACAGCCATAAACGCGGAGCTGGTTTCGCCCATTAATACCGCGAAAAAAAACAGCGTAACGGCTGTTATGCCGGAAAAGCCGCCGGCCAGCCCGTCCAGCCCGTCCGCCCAGTTTATTACCGTAGTTACGCCGAAAATCCAAACAATGGTTATAACGAATTGAAGGGGGAGAGGGAAATCTACCTGATTCCCGGTAAACGGTATCGTGAACCCCCAAAAGCGTATACCGGCCCAGAAAACAAGGGCCGCGGCGCTGATATGCGCAATAAGGCGGGGAAATACCGGGAACTCGCGCTTACGCGTTTTGTAGAAGTCGTCCACAAGCCCAATGGCAAGGATAATGAATGCGCCAATGATTATTGAGATATATTTGCGGTCCTCAAGCCTTACGAAGATGAAGAAGCTGGGCAAAAACCCTAAGAACATGGCAGCTCCGCCAATCAGCGGGGCGGGGAATTTATGCTTTTTGCGTTCGGTTGGCTTGTCTACAAACTGCAATTTGGCGGCAAGCTTTGACAGAGGGTAAATCAATAGGATTGTCGAAACCAATGATATGGCAAACGCCAGGAAATTATTCATGCGCATCCCCTCGGTTATATATGTTATCTTTTGTAAATGATAAACTCCACATTCCATTATAGTATACATACGTATATGTTTCAACACTTTCTTGCTTTTTTAACCATGGAACATATTTTGAATTATTATTACTTTTTCTTATATATCCCGCTTCTCCATTCCCCAATGTGCTTTTTAATCGCCGTAAAGCTTTGCTCACTTAACGCATGTTCTATTTTGCACGCGTCATTTACGGCGACTTTCTTATCGACCCCTAAAAAAATAAGCCAATCGGCAATCAGCACATGCCTTTCGTACATTGACTCGGCTATTCGCCGGCCGTCGGCGGTTAGAGCTATATAACCGCTGCTGTCTATGTCGATAAAACCTTTTTCGCGCAGGCTCTTCATTGCGATGCTTACGCTCGGCTTGCTGTAGCCCAGCTCATTTGCAATGTCAATAGAACGTACCCGGCCGCCGTTTTGCCCCAGCATTAAAATTGTTTCCAGATAGTTTTCCGCTGATTCATATGTTTTCAAAACTTTGCCTCCCCGCCGAACAACTATATACCAGTATAGCATATACGGCACGGGTAAATCAATAATAAAGGGAAAAATGTGAGTTTTTCACAAAACCTATTGACAATGGCTGCAGCTTATGCTAATCTATTTGTGGTTAGCTGTGTCTAACTAAAATTTCCGTTGGGGAGATGAAGTAATTTGGGTAATAGCTTTAAGCGCGGTGGCTGGGGTAATGGGCATGGGCCTTGGCGGGGCTTTATCGGCCCTGCTTGGCAAAAGGTCGCCCGAAATGATGTGCTGGATGCTTAGTTTCGCGGGCGGCGTAATGATCAGCATAGTTGGTTTTGAGCTTATACCCGGGGCCATTGAGCTATCGGGCACAGCTATGACAATAACCGGATTGATTATCGGCGTTTGCGTTGTCATGGCGCTTAACCGGGTTGTAGATAAGTTCAGCCTTGCGCGGGGCCATGACGACAGTTTGCGTATCCATCACACCCACGAGGAATTATATCACGAAGGGGGTATACTGAACAGCAAAGCCCTGCTGCGTTCCGGCGTGATCATGCTTGTCGCCATAGCGCTGCATAACCTTCCCGAAGGCGTGGCGATAGGCGCGGCGGGCAGCTTTGACGCGCGCCTTGGATTTACCTTGGCGCTTATGATCGCGCTGCATAATATCCCTGAGGGAATGGCAATCGCCGCGCCGCTTATCGGCGGCGGTATCGGCAAAGGCAAGGCGGTGACGCTGACCGCGCTGTCCGGAGCCCCGACTTTTATAGGCGCGGCTTTTGGCATTCTAATCGGCGGCGTTTCCAATACGGCCTTGTGCCTGTCCCTTGCGGCGGCCGGGGGCGCTATGCTGTATGTGGTGTTCGGCGAAATCATACCGCAAAGCGTCGTCATGACAAAGAGCCGTTTCACTTCGATAATTACCCTTTTTGGAATTATAGTGGGGCTGCTGATTACGCGGATCTAGGTTTCTTAAAATAATAAATGCCGCGTTCCCTGTCCCTGGCGTAATCATTGGAGCTAAAAGCCAGGAGCGCTTGGGAAGGCGTATAGAACAGCCAGATAATCTTACTGAAAAACGCTATATTAAAGAAGTCGAAATTACGCAGAACCACCGTTATATCGCCTATGATAAAGATGCCGAGGCTCAGCAGGAGTAAAATAGAGTTGGTTTTCGGATACAGTCCTTCGCGAACGCGTTTTATAACGGAAATGATTACGGCGAGCAGCGCCTGTATATAATATGTAACGACGATGATAAGCATCCGCTGCCTGTCCCCGTAAAGGAAGAACCACTCGTTGCGCGACAGGAAATACAGCGTTACGGGAATGATTAAGAAAAATGGCAGGATTAAGGCGTTTTTAGGCCTTCCGGGCTGGTAACGCATAAAATATACGCTCATTGTCACCCCGTAGCATACCATGCCGGTTATGTATTTATTATACTGAGTAAGCCTGTCCACGATAAATACATTGCCGAAAAGGCCCAGAAATACGTCCGTTACGACAGTCAGGAGCATGGCGGTAAGAAGCATCGTGCCGTCATAACGGTTTATTGAGCTTTTCCATAGGAAAGCGGCGGTTATAAAACTGAGTACGATTGTCATGAACTTCATGATATCCGATGTTTTCGGCACCCTGTCAATAAACTCAAAGTAAATGAAGCCGGCTACCAAAGCCACGTAAATTGCGATTATTACCCATACGGCAATCTTTTTCATAACGCACCCGCCCGGTTTTTCTTTAATTATAATGATATATTGTACAAAAAGCAAATAAAAGTGTATAATATGAATATGAGTTCAACGAAGCTGAACCAACGGCGCAAACGGTTGAAACCGCGGAGCGTAATGAAAGGGATAAAAATGCGTATAGATAAATTTCTGGCACACACAGGATTTGGCAGCAGGAAGGACGTTAAAAAGCTGGCGTGGCGCGGGCATGTGACCGTAAACGGTGTGCCGGCGCGAAGGCCGGAACATCACATAGACCCGGACAGGGACGAAGTGCGCGTGGACGGCGAGCTTATCGTTTACACGAAATATGTATATATAATGGTAAATAAACCGGCGGGCATTATTTCCGCCGTAACCGACCCGGACGGGGAGCCGACCGTATCCGAGCTTGCTGCGGAGGAAACCGGCGTACAGGGCCTGTTTCCAGTAGGCCGCCTGGACAAAGACGCAACGGGCCTTATTATCCTGACAAACGACGGCATCTTTACCCACCGCGCCACATCTCCCAAGAAAAACGTGGAAAAGGTTTACCTTGTCGAGGCGCGGGGCGAGCTGACGGAAGCCGACGCCGCCGCGTTCAAAGCGCGCGTAACCGTCGAGGGCGGGTATCTCTGCCGCGAGGCAAAGCTGGAGATACTGACCGCCGGCCCGGTGAGCACAGCGCTTGTTACCTTAACGGAAGGCCGTTATCATCAGGTTAAACTCATGTTTCAAGCCGTTGGCAAAAGCGTGCTGTCGCTGAAGCGGGTTTCATTCGCCGGCATACGGCTGCCGGACGACCTCCCCGAAGGGCAGGCGCGCCCTTTGAACGAGGAGGAGCTTGGCATTATCGCGCCGTATCTGTCGGAGGATTAGGAATATTGTATGGCATATGACTTTATCGGAAAAATTAAGGATGTAAAAAATGAAAAGCTGCTGGAACCGGAACAGCTTCAGGAGGTTGTCGCAAAAATAAGCGTAAGGGCAAAGAAACCTCTGGAAATCAAGGCTGTACGTTCCGAGAAGGAGCCGCGGCGCGATTTGCTGGTAAAGGCAAAGATATACGTATCCTCGATGCCCGGCGTACATATGGACGATCTGTATGCCGCCATTAGCCTTTTTAAGTTTTATCTGGAGGAAATTGCCAACGCGACAAACGGCATGGTAAGCAGGTCAGAGGGGTTTTATAACGATGACAAAACATACAACTCACTCTACTAACGGGGACGGCAGGCCGAATTGCCTGAAATGCAGGCATTACGCCGTTACATGGGAAACAAAGTACCCGTATTCCTGCAAGCTGCTGGGTTTTAAAACGGCCTCTGTACCGTCGGTTGTGGCGTATAAATCGACGGGCAAGGAATGCGAGGGTTACGAACCCAAAGATCCGCGGAAAAAATCACCGAACCCCAAAGATAAAGGCGATTCGGTGATTATAACAATCCGTAACAGGCAATAGGGTTAATAGCATTTACCCCAGTAAACCATATATTTCGCTTCCCCTCCGCAGCACACGCATGTTTCGGATATCTTTTCCTGATCGAAGGGTATGACGCGCGATGTCGCGGTTGTGCGCTCCTTTATCCGCTCCTCACACGCGTTTCCGCCGCACCACATGGTTTTGATAAACCCGGGCTTTTCTTCAATCGTACGCTCGAATTCCTCCATGCCGAAAGCCGTAAATATTTTAGAATCCCGTGATTTTAAGGCCTTTTCGTACATAGAGCGCTTGATGTCAGCCAACAAGTCTTTTACGGCTTCCGCGATATTATCCAGCGAAACCGTAATCTTCTCCCCGGTGTCCCTGCGCGCCAAAACCGCCTTGTTTTCGGCAATGTCGCGCGGGCCAAGCTCCAAACGGACGGGTACTCCGCGCATCTCGTACTCCGCGCTCTTCCAGCCCATTGATTTATCCGTATCGTCAAGGGAAACCCGAAGCTCCTTTTTCAATAAATCCCTGATTTCGCCGGCTTTTTCAAGTACGCCGGGTTTTTGCTGCGCCACGGGTATAATTACAACCTGTGTGGGCGCGACATCAGGCGGCAGCACCAGCCCGTTGTTGTCGCCGTGCACCATGATTATGCCTCCGATCAAGCGCGTGCTGATCCCCCACGAGGTTTGGCTGACGTATTGAAGCTGGTTGTTCTTATCCGTAAACTGTATCTCGAAAGCGCGGGCGAAGCCGTCGCCGAAATTGTGGCTGGTTCCGGCCTGCAGCGCCTTGCCGTCGTGCATCATTGCCTCAATGCCGTAGGTGGCCTTCGCTCCGGCAAACTTCTCCCGCTCCGTCTTCCGCCCCTTTATAACGGGCATACACAGCACGTTTTCGCAAAGCTCGGCGTAGACGTTCAGCATTTTAATCGTTTCTTCCTGCGCCTCCTCCTCCGTGGCGTGCGCCGTGTGGCCTTCCTGCCACAGGAACTCAACATGCCGCAAAAACGGGCGCGTCGTTTTTTCCCAGCGCATTACCGAACACCACTGGTTATACAATTTCGGCAAATCACGCCAGCTTTGGATAACCCTGGAATAATGCTCACAGAACAGCGTTTCCGAAGTGGGGCGGATACACAGACGCTCCTGAAGCTTCTCCGACCCGCCGTGTGTAACCCAAGCCACCTCCGGGGCAAAGCCCTCGACGTGGTCCTTCTCCTTTTGCAAAAGGCTCTCGGGAATTAACAGCGGCATATAAACGTTGACATGCCCCGTCTCCTTAAAACGCCTGTCCGCCTGAGCCTGTATCAGTTCCCAAATGGCATATCCATAGGGCTGTAAGATAATACAGCCTCGCACCCCTGAATAATCCACCATCTCCGCCTTTTTCACGATATCCGTGTACCATTGGGCAAAATCCTTGTCCATATCGGTAATGGCGGACACATTTTTTTCGTTCGACATACAATCGCCTCTTTTTTTTGTGTTTTTTTGTGGTTTCTGTGGTTGAAAATAAAAAATGCCTTGACCCAAAAGGGGCCAAAGCGGCGGTACCACCCTAATTGACGTCTAAATAACGGCGTCATCTCAAGTCTCTTTAACGCGAAGCGCGCCCCGCTTAATCACGGGAATGCCCACGGAATAAACCGTGTAAAGGCGGGTCAGAGGATCCCGCCGGAAGCTTTCACCAAGGCAATGGCAAATGCCGTGCTTCATGCCATGCTTCCTCTCTGCGGACGGGAGTTGCCCATCGTTCCTTTTTAAGCATAAATATAAATTTATCATATGTTACACTATTTATACGGTTATGTCAAGCAATTAATTCAAGGGTGCTCCGCGCGGCGGTAATGATGCCGTTGATGCCCGTAATGGCTTCGTACTGCCGCTTGGATATGTTCATCAGCCAAGTATAAAGCCTGTTAAAATCCGCGTCTTCCGTCATAATCCTGTTTTCCAGCCCGCCCGTCCCTATCTCGCCGGACAAACGTGACAGCTCCAGGCTAAGCTCCGCCGCCTCATCGGCATAGAATTCGCGGAACTCTGAAAACGCCTTTATTTGCGCGTCGGTCATGGCCTCCCGTTTAATGTGTTTTATCCGCATGGCGGACTGGAGGCTTCCCATCACCGTATTTAAATCTTTTAATAAGTCGGATATGCCTTTCGTGTATTTGTCAAGCCGGGCAAAAGCATTGTCAATATCCCGCGGCTTGATGGCATGTTCGGCAGTAAGTATATTCATAGGCATGTACCCCGTTTTTTATAATGCGTCTATTTAAGTATAGGCCGTATTTATGAAATGTAAAACCCCGGAAGCCTTATTAAGCTTTGGATTCCGGGGGCGCTCGCTTGGATTAAAACATTTTGCCGCCGCTCATCATCATGAACATCAGAATGAGCATCATCGGGTTCTGGCCCATGCCGCCAAACATACCGGGGCACAGGATCATGAGCATAAGGAACATCATAAGGGGATTTTCGCCGTCCATATGATGCATAGCGTTCACCGCAGGGTTCATATAGTTACCTCCTATATTAATATAAAAGATAAAGGGCACGCGCGCCGTTTATTACATTCTATGAATAGACGCATAAATATTGCGTGTCTCTCCAAAATAGTACAAATACCATCTTTCTAAGGAGGCAAAGATATGGATATCAACTGTGTAAGCGACTGTGCGTACCAGCAGGAGGGCAAATGCGCGCTGACCGAGCTGCCTGCGGCATCCAGGCTCAGCATGGGGGTTTATTCGGGCGGCTGCTTATATTATATTGGAAAAGATAAACAAAATCCTCCGTTCAGCGTATAATTTCAGGAACATAATTAAAACGGAGGGATTTCCATGAAGAAAAGAATTATTATTGCGGCTGTGCTGGCTTTGGGTTTGATGATGGTGTTTACCGGGTGCATTCCCGGCGATGGGGCTAATGATATGCTCAACCAAGCCGGGTTTTTCAAAGGGGTATGGCATGGCTGGATCGCGCCGATTTCCTTGATTGCGTCACTGTTTAACTCCGGCTATTCGATTTACGAGGCGCATAATGTAGGTTTTTGGTACAATTTCGGCTTTTACATTGCGATTATCAGCGAATTCGGCGGCATTTCCCTTGTACGAAGCAAATCTTGCAAACGGTAATTTTTGTGAAAAGTTGTTGCGTTTGCGTTCTGCTTGATTTATAATTGTATGGCGATACTCTCGGGAGGATTATGATATGAGCCGTAACACTGTGATAAGGGAAATATTCAGTTGGGTAATAGTGGTTCTAAGCGGCGTCGGCGCGGCCTTTCTGCTGGGCCATTATGTAATTGTAAACGCCACCGTCCCTTCCGGCTCCATGCTTAACACAATACAGGAGGAAAGCCGCATAGTAGCTTTCAGGCTGTCCTACCTCTTTTCCGAACCGGAGCGCTTGGACGTTATTGTGTTCAAGTACCCGGATAACGAGGAAAAGCTGTATGTCAAGCGTATAATCGGTTTACCCGGGGATTACGTTGAAATAAAAAGCGGGAAAGTGTTTATCAACGGCACGGAGCTTGAAGACGAAACCTATATAAGCAGTGTGAAAGTAGAAAACATGGGGCCGTTTATCGTGCCGGAGGATTCCTATTTTATGCTGGGGGACAACCGGCGGAATTCAGAGGATTCCCGTTCCTGGAGAAACACTTTTGTGGAAAAGGATAAAATCCTGGGCAAGGTAATTTTTAGTTACTTCCCGTCAATAAGATCCATTAAGTAATGTAAGTCCGATGGGCACAGAACGCTCATCGAACTCGCGTTAAATAACACTAAGGAGTAATGCGAATGGCACAGGCGACAAAAGACATGATTATCCACGAGCTTTTACAAATGGACCCCGGAAGCGGCATAGCCGAAATATTGATGAAAAGCGGTATGCGCTGCGTCGGCTGCCCGTCCGCGCGGGGCGAGACCCTTGAACAGGCCGCCGGCGCGCACGGAGCGAACGCGGACGAATTGGCGGAAGAGATTAATAATTATTTACAAGGATTAAAATTGGCGTAAGAAAAAAGGCGGACACAAAGCCTTCCCTAGACAAGACCCCTTCCAAAATAACCTTTCGGAAGGGGTCAGATTGTTGACAAACGACGGTTTCGGGCGGTCACAGCTCGCCCCTGCGAAAATTAACCGCATATTATCGGCATTTTGCAGGGGCGAACTATTTATGACAATTTACGTTTGTAAATCTGCACGGCGATGGTGAAAGCGGCAATGATGATACCGGCGCTCCATATCAGCGCGAGGGTTAAAGTACCTCCGGCGGGCATGTTCAGCATCAGGGAGCGCAAGCTGTCTATAATCGGCGTCATGGGCTGCCTTTCCGCGAACCATTTTAAGCCGCTTGGCAATGTTTCGACAGGCACGAACCCAGAGCTGACGTAGGGAAGGACGAAGAGCAGAAAAGGCATGGATCCGGCACTTTCGGGAGTTTTTGCAAGCAGGCCGCAAATAACGGCTATCCATGTTATGGCAAGCATATACAGGACAAGTACGCCCGCGATGATTAACCAATCCGTAAAGCTTGCCTGAGGGCGGAAACCGATGGCGGCGGCAACCCCGATGACGATGGCCGTGGCGATTATATTCCGCACAACCGCCGCCAGCACATGGCCCGTAAGCACGGCGGACTTGGCGATATCCATGGAGCGGAAACGGTCCATAATGCCCTTCGTCATGTCGTTGTTGACGTTTATGGCGGCGGAGGTCACGGCCTGGGCAACCGTTTGCAAAATAATGCCCGGCACAATAAAGTCGATGTAAGTATAATCCCCCACATCCATTACATTGCCGAAAATCAATCCGAAGAGCAGCATAACGATGGCGGGCACGAATATCGCGGTGCCGATGGCTTCCGGGTTCCGGAGCGAGGTAAGCAGACAACGCTTGAACATTACGAATGAGTTTGATATGACCCGCATAATTATTCACCCTCCTTTTTTTCGCCTATTAATGTTAAGAATACATCCTCCAGTGTCGGCAATTGCTGTGTAAATTTGACGATGGGGATGTTTTCGTTGTTCAGGCGTGTCAGGATATCGGCGAATTGCGCGGAGCTGCCGTCTGTGGAGACTTCGATGGCGGGCGCGGGCGAACCAAGCTCTCCCTTGCAGCGGTAGCCGTTAAATATCGTAAGCGCGCGTTCCTTATCGCTGTTTATATGGAAGTCAAGCCGGATGCTTTGCTGGGGCAGCACGGTCTTTAGTTCATCGGAGGTGCCTTCGGCGGTTATTGTCCCCTCGTGTAAAATTGCGATATGGTCAGCCAGGTATTCCGCTTCTTCCAGATATTGCGTGGTCAGGAATACGGTTGTGCCCCCGTTTGCCAGCTCTTTTACCGTCTCCCACATGGCGATGCGGCTTTGGGGGTCAAGGCCGGTGGTAGGTTCGTCAAGGAAAATAACCTTAGGGCTGCCCATCAGGCTCATGGCGATATCCAAACGGCGGCGCATACCGCCGGAATATGCCGATACCCGCCGCTTAGCCGCGTCCTCCAGCCGGAAAGCGGCAAGGAGCCGGCCGGCCTTTTTCTCTGTATCCGGCAGGCGCCTGAGCGCCCCGATCAGTATCAGATTTTCCCTTCCCGTCAAAGCCTCGTCCACCGCCGCGTATTGGCCCGTAAGGCTGATACAGCCCCTCACGTTATCCGGCCGGCGTAACGCGTCAAAACCGCAGATGCTGACGGTGCCGCCGTCGGGCTTCGATAATGTGGAGAGAATCCTGACTGCCGTTGTCTTTCCCGCGCCGTTTGAACCGAGGAGGGCAAAGATGCTGCCCTTCCTAACGCTGAAACTGACGCCTTTGAGGACATGTACGTTCTTGAAAGATTTTTTCAGATTTTTGACCGTAATAATATGATCCGTTTGTTGCAATGTGTATTCCCCCTTTTTTTATACATATATACGTGGTGCATGTATGTATAGTTTGAAAAAGAGAGAGATTTTTTATTATGAATAGTCAAGCGCCGCCAAATCTTCAAAACCTTCCAATAAATCCCCGTCGATAATGGGAACGCCAAGGGTGTCAAGTATTTGCTTAATCACCGATATTTTTGCGTTTGCCTCCTGTGCGTCACAGGGATAGACCGTTGGGATCATCCAGATATTGAAAAGAAGCATGGTAACTTCCGATATGGCTTTGGCGTTGCCGGGCCGGATGGAGCCGTCCGCCATTCCCTCCTCTATAAGGGTTTGCAGCATCAGCGAAACTTCCTGCGTGCTTTTCACCTGCTCAGCCAAAAAACGCGGGCTGGATAACAGGGGCAAGGCCAATTTATCTATAACCGCTTTTTTCTCGTCCGCAAACCCCCTTACTACGCTATACTTAAATACCATTTTAATCTTGTCAAGGCCGTTCAGCCCATGTTCATGCTTCACTTTCTCAAAGGGGTTGACCTCCTGAAACAATTTTACCAGCAAGGCTTCCAGCACATCGTCCTTCGACTTGAAATGGTGATAGAACGCGCCTCGGGTCAGCCCTCCAAGGTTACCGATAATATCCAGTACGGTGGTTTGCTCATAACCCTTTTCAAGGAACAGCTTCAAGGATTCGTCTAAAATCTTTTTTACGGTTTCTTCAGGATACTTGTTTCTGGGTATAATGACCGCCTCCTTCAATTAAAGTATACCATATTGTCAGTTAAACGCAAATACTCAAATAACACGGCGCAAGCTTGACAATTATAGCTTATAATAATATGATATAGGGTGTAATCGCGTGTCCCGGGGTGATTATACGGAGAAAAAACAGCATGTTAAACGTTAGCCGGATAAAACGAATTGGGGATGCTTGTTATGAAAAAAATAATCTTTATTGTAGACGACAACGATACGAACCTGACCATGGCGGAGGACGCGTTGTCGAAATACTACCGTGTGATATCCCTTACGTCCGCCGCGAAAATGTTTAAGACCTTTGAAAGGTTCAGGCCCGATTTGATTTTATTGGATGTGGAAATGCCGGAAATGAGCGGGTTTGACGCTATGAAAAAATTGAAGGCCGATGATCTGTACGCGGGGATACCGGTTATTTTCCTTACGGGCTTGTCGGATTCCGCCAACGAAGCCCACGGTATCGAGCTGGGGGCCGTGGATTTTGTTTCGAAGCCGTTCTCGGAGCCGGTGCTGTTAAACCGCATAAAAAACCATCTGGACATCGACGAGCTGATCCGCGAACGCACGGCGAAGCTTGTACGGATGCAAAACGGCATTGTGTTCACCTTGGCGGATGTCGTTGAAAACAGGGACTCGAATACGGGGGGGCATATCGAACGCACCGCCGTATATGTCCGGATCCTTATGGAAGCCATGATGGAAGAAGCGCTGTACATGGACGAGATGCGCGGGTGGAACCTGGATTCGGTTGTTTCATCGGCGCGTTTGCATGATTTGGGTAAAATAGCCATCCCCGACAGTATATTAAATAAACCCGACAAACTGACAGCCGAGGAGTTTACTGTCATAAAATCACATTGCGCGGCGGGGGAGCGGATCATAGACCAGATGATATCCCGTACGGGCGACGCGGAGTTCCTGCACAGCGCCAAGCTGTTCACGGCCTATCACCATGAAAAATGGAACGGCGGCGGGTATCCCTACGGCCTGAAGGAAACGGACATACCGCTGCACGGGAGGATAATGGCGTTTGTTGACGTGTACGACGCGCTCACTTCCGAAAGGCCGTATAAAAAAGCCTTTACCCACGAACAAGCGGCAAACATAATAATGGAGGATTCGGGCAGGCATTTCGACCCGCTTATCGCGGATGTCTTCAATAAGATAAACGGAAAATTATTAGAAGCGAGCAGGCGGATTCAGTAATTTACGCGGAGGTATGGCTATGGATGATTCTGCGGCGGCGGGAAAGCCCGGGAAGGGGACCCCGAATAAGCTGGCTTCCAGATTCAGGAACATCAATATATCCTTTATTGTTATAATTCTGGTGATAATGGCGGCAGCCAGCGCTTTTATGAGTTATACGGCAGCGGACCGGGCATCGATGGACTATGTCCGTTTTTTTTCAATGGAAACGGTGGATATATTAAACACCCATTTGAATAAAGAGATTTTCCTTATACGGCACGCGGCGGGCGCTGATGAAATAACCGCGTGGTTCGCGGATGAAGGAAACCCCGATAAAAAGCGCGCCGCGTATCAGAAAATGACGCATTACGCCGATATGCTGCAAATAAAAGGCATGTATTTTGTTATACATAATTCGCTGAATGAATATTCGGTTGACAACGGCGCGCCCTTTGAGGATTTCGCGCCGTTTAACGTGATAGACCCGGACAAGCTCTATGACCGGTGGTTTTTTGATGCCGTAAACTCGGAATACGATTTTACGCTGAACATGGACATAGACAAGGTTACGGACACGGCACGCCTGTGGATTAATTATAAAGTTGTCAGTGACGGGAATACCGTTGGCATAATATGTTCCGCTTTGCAATTTGACGATATATTCGAACAGCTTTTCGGGGGGCATGACAGCCGGAGCGTGACGGCGTTTATTATTGACAGCGGCGGAACCATCCAGATGAGCAGCCATCTGCCCGAACCCTTCCTCCCCACCGCCGATATAACAGTTGACGATGCGGAGGAAAAGCGCCATATACTGGAGCTTAAATCAGACCCCTCCTTTGCTTCCGCCATAAACGCGTATCTGGAAAACCTCGCGGCATACTGCGGCGGGCGGGTAGAGCCTGATGTCGTAAAACTGGGAAGCGGAAACGGGGCTTTCCGGTATATGTCCATCGCGCCCGTTCCAAATACAAGCTGGTCAGCCGTCACGTTCTACAGTTCCGGCGCGTTGTTCAATATCATGAGCTTTATGCCGCCCATAATCGCCGTTATACTGGCGTTTATGCTGTACGCGGCGGCAAGCTCCGCGCTGACCCAGCGGCTGGTGTTCGGGCCGCTTGGCAGGCTTACCCGCAGCATGTCCGAATCCGGCCATAATAGCGATTGCATTTACGGCCTGCGGCGTGACGACGAGATCGGTGAGCTGGCGCGGGAAACGAAGGATTCATGGGACCGGCTGGGGGAAAATACCGTAAGGCTTATGTCCTTGGCTGATGAGAGAGGGAAACAGGCTCAGATTCTTCACGCGGTAAACACAATGGCGGCGACGCTGCTTAGCGCGGAAAACGAGGCCGTTTTTGAGGCGTCTCTGCCTAAGGGGTTAAAAATCCTTGCCGATTGTATGGATGTTGACCGCGTATCTATCTGGCGCAACGAAATGAGGGACGGCGTCCTGCATCATATCCTCACCCATGAATGGACGAACGGCGCGGGCGCGGCGGCAGGCAGCGCCATTGGCGCGGGCGCGGCATTTATGTACGAAACAAACGCGCCTTTATGGCTGGAATGCTTTTTACGGGATGAATGCGTAAACAGCCCGGTCAGTAAAATGCCCGAAGGAGCGGAAAAGGAACGGGCAGAGCTTAACGGCGCAATATCGGTTCTGGCGGTCCCGATACATTTGCACGGGCAGTTCTGGGGTTTTGTAAGCTTCGATAACTGCCGCGCCGAACACGCCTTGCCGCAGGAGGATATAGATATCCTGCGCTCGGGAAGCCTTATCATTGCCAGCGCCATAAACCGTAATATCCAAACGGCCGAACTCCGCAAGACCCATGAATACGCCGGCATGATGCTTAACGCGATGCCCTTGGCCTGCACGCTGTGGGAGGATGCCTCTACTATATTCGATTGCAATGAAACGGTTGTGGAGCTTTTCGGGCTGGGGAGCAAAAGCGAATACGCGCGGCGCTTCAGCAGCCTGCTGCCCGAATACCAGCCCGACGGCACGCTGACGGCTGATAAAATGGAGCGGTCCATACGGGAAGCCATGGAAAACGGGCGCTGTGTCTTGGAATTTATGCATCTGCTGCCAAACGGGGCTCCCCTTCCCGTAGAGGTTACGGTTTCGCGCGTAACGCGCGGGGACGACGCGTTTATCGCGACCTACGCCCGGGATTTACGTGAGCATAAGCAGATGATGGCGGAAATCGAACGGTGCGACGGCCTTCTCCAGGCGATTGACAGGTCGGCCGCGCTGCTGCTGGATACAAAGGAAAGCGAATTTGAAGATAATCTTTACCGCAGCATGGAAATGATGGCTGTCGCGGTGGGTGTTGACAGAGGTTATATATGGAAAAACCACGTTTATGAAGGAGAGCTTTACTCATCGCAGATATATGAATGGTATGACAGCTCCGCCCTAAAGCAAGGGGACGCGTTTACGCAAAACATTAATTACCGCGGCACCATGCCCGATTGGGAGGAGGCGCTGTCAAACGGCCGGTGCGTAAACGGCATGGCGAGGGATATGGCGCCGCCTACCCGTGAGTTTTTATCGGGAACGCAGGTATTATCCGTTTTTGCGGCGCCCATATTCATGAAGGAGAAGTTTTGGGGGTTTGCCGGGTTCGACGACTGCCATACGGAAAGAACGTTTTCCGAAAGGGAGGCGTCCATTCTCAGATCCGGCTGCCTTTTGATAGGCAACGCCTTCTTACGCCACGATATGACCCGGAGTATGCATGAAACCTCGTTAAAGCTGGAGGACAGAACGCGTGTGCTTGAGATGCAGACCGCCACATTAACCACGCTGTTTGACTCTATCCCCGCGCATATATTCGCGAAGGATCTGAATCTGGATTATACCGAGTGCAACAGATCCATGCTGGAGCATTTCGGTCTTAATAAAGAGGATGTAATCGGAAAAGATGATGTAAACGGCATAAAGGTGCCCGCGGAAGTGGCGGAGAAATTCAGGGCGATAGACCGCAGGGTTATCGGCGAGGGCCGGATAATTGTGGTTGAGGACCCTGTGCCCGGCGTTCTGGGTGAGCATTTTATTTATGAAATCATTAAAGCGCCTCTTATATTAAGCGGCTCCGTTATTGGGGTTTTAGGCATATCGTTTGACATAACGGAACGCAAGGAAGCGGAGCGCAAGCTTGAATTGCAAACCGCCACCCTTACGACATTGTTCGATTCGATACCCGACATTATTGTCGCCAAAGACATGGATTTACGGTATACGCACTATAACAAGGCTTTTTCAAGGCATTTCGGCGGCAACGGGGATTTTATGGGAAAAACGGACGCGGACGGATTGGGGCTGCCCGCTGAAACGGTGGATAGGCTGAACGAGATAGACCGCTTGGTTATCAGCGAAAGGCGCGCCCATGCTGAGGACGGGTTTTTGCCCGCCGCCGACGGAAGCGTCCCGTATTTTGAAACGATAAAAACGCCGCTGATAGTGAATGACAAGGTAATCGGGGTTTTGGGCATTGCGCGCGACATCACGAAGCGCAAGGAAATGGAGGCGGCGGTGGTGGCGGCCTCGCGCTCCAAATCGGTGTTTTTGGCGAATATGAGCCACGAAATCCGAACGCCGATGAACAGCATCGTCGGGTTTTCGGAGCTTGCGCTGGATAACGGCAACCCGCCGAACACCCAGGATTATCTTACTAAAATAAAGGATAATTCCCAGTGGCTTTTACAAATTATAAACGATATACTGGATATATCAAAAATCGAATCCGGGAAGCTGGAGCTGGAGAACATTCCCTTTGATATGAGCGAAATGTTTGCCTCCTGCCGGACGGTTATCATGCCGAAAACGATAGAGAAGGGATTGGCGCTGCATTTTTACGCCGAGCCCTCCGTCGGAAAGGTGCTGTACGGTGATCCCACGAGGCTCCGGCAGGTATTGGTGAACCTCCTGTCAAACGCCGTGAAATTTACCGGCAGCGGCTTGATAAAGATGCAGGCGTCCGTGAAGGAAATAAAAACGGACAGCGTAACTATGTACTTTGAGGTTAAGGACAGCGGCATCGGTATTACGGAGGAGCAGATGACCCGGATATTCGACCCGTTTACCCAGGCCGAGACGGGCACCACGCGTAAATACGGCGGCACGGGGCTGGGGCTTGCCATAACGAAAAACATCATCGAGGTAATGGGCGGCAAGCTTTATGTTGACAGCATACCCGGCGTGGGCAGCAAGTTCAGCTTCGAGATTACATTCGACGCGGCCGATTCGGGCGGCGGGGATGTGCCGGTAGAAAAAATATTATTCGACGACCTTGAGAAACCAACGTTTGAAGGCGATGTCCTGTTATGCGAGGACAACGGCATGAATCAGCAGGTTATAACGGAGCATTTGGCAAGGGTAGGGCTTAAAACAACCGTGGCGGCAAACGGCAAAATCGGCGTGGAAATGGTAAAAAACCGGGCAGTAAAAGGCGAGAAGCAGTTTGATTTGGTTTTTATGGATATACATATGCCCGTTATGGACGGCCTTGAGGCTTCGGCCAAGATAAACGAATTCGACCCGGGTATCCCTGTTGTAGCCATGACGGCGAATATAATGACCAACGACAGGGAGCTGTATCAGTCGCTGGGAATGACGGATTGCGTGGGTAAGCCGTTTACGTCGCAGGAATTATGGCGCTGCCTGATGAAATATTTCAAGCCCGTAATCTGGCAGAAAGAAGATACGGCGCGGCGTGAACGGGCGGATGATGAGCTGCGTCAGAGATTAATCAATAATTTCGTGGAAAGCAATAAAAATAAGTGCGGCGAGATTGCGGAGGCGTTAAACGCGGGAGATATAACACTGGCGCACAGGCTGGCTCATTCACTTAAAAACAATGCCGGACAGCTGAAAAAGGCAAGGCTGCGGCAGGCCGCGGAGGAAGTGGAGAGCCATTTGGCGGATGGGATGAACCTTGCCGCCCCCGCGCATATAAAAGCCCTGGAAACCGAGCTGAACGCGGTGCTGGCGGAGCTTACGCCCCTGGCGCGCGAACCGGTTTTGCCCGCTTCGCCGGTGAAGCCCCTTGATGAAACGGCCTTGCGCGAGCTTCTTGATAAATTAGAGCCGCTGCTTGTGAATTGCGATGTTGAATGCCTGGCATTTGCCGGCAGCCTTCGGGCCGTACCGGGAAGCGGGGAGCTGACCCGGCATATTGAGAATATGGATTTTGTACACGCGATGAACGCGTTTAATGAATTGAGGAATATATATTAAAGGGGTTTACGGGTATGGCGGAGAACAAGAAAGAGTTTACCATCCTGATTACGGATGACGAGAAGATGAATGTGGATATACTTGGCAGCGTTTTGTCGCCTATGTATAACATTTTAATTTCCAGGAACGGGCAGCGGGCTGTTGAGCTTGCGAAGGAATATGCGCCCGATTTGATACTGCTTGACGTTCTTATGCCTGAAATGTCGGGGTTCGAGGTTATAGCGAAGTTAAAGGAATCCGAGGCTACCAGTAAAATTCCCGTAATATTCATAACGGGCCTTTCAAATGCGGAGGATGAGGAAAAGGGCTTTTTCCTGGGGGCAGTGGATTATATAACGAAGCCGTTTCATAAAACCATCGTTAAGGCCAGGGTAAACACGCACATTAAGATCATTGATCAGATGCGCACAATCGAGCGTATCGGGCTTATCGACCCGCTTACGAAGATAGCAAACCGGCGCGGGTTCGAGAACCGCCTGAACTCAGAGTGGGGAAGGGCGGCGCGGGATAAAACGCCCATCAGCCTTATGATAATGGACATTGATAAATTCAAGAATTACAATGATACCTACGGGCATCAGCAGGGGGATGCCGCGCTTAAAACCTTTGCGGAAACAGCCGTGGGGTCATTAATGCGCCCGGGGGATTTTACCGCGCGCTGGGGCGGCGAAGAGTTTGTCATTTTACTGCCCGGCACGGATATTAACGCCGCCGCGGAGATTGCGGAAAGGGTACGCGCGAATATTGCGGCGGCCGTCATTCCGGCCGACTATGGGGCCGAAACACGGATAACGGTGAGTATAGGGGTTAATTGCGCCGTCCCCGGTTCGAATATCGTAAGCGGCGATTTTTTAAGCAAAGCGGATCAGGCCCTGTATAAAGCAAAGGAATCGGGGCGGAACAGGGTTGTGAAGCATGAGGAGTAAGAGGCTATGAAGGGTTTAAAGCGGATATCAGCGTTATTTTTTGCCGTGGTTGTGATGTCCGCGGTTTTTTCGGGATGCTCTGCGCGGAATGAAGGGAACGGCAATGAAATGCCGGTTTTTACCTCGTTCCGGGATATACCCGGCGTAACGCGGGAAGAAATAACCGCGGCGGAGGAGCTGCAAAGCCGCGTTGATTCGTTTGTATACGCCTCAAACTACAGCACCGAGGCCTTTCAGGGGGATGACGGCATAGTAAGGGGGTTTGCCGCCCTTTTCTGCGAATGGCTTTCGGAGCTTTTCGGCATACCCTTTATACCGCGGATTGCCGAGTGGGATGAGCTGATAGAGGGGCTGGAGGACGGCTCCGTTGACTTTACCGGGGAGCTGACCGCAAACGATGAGCGGCGTTTAAAATATCTGATGACGGACGATATCGTGCAGCGGCAGATAATAGTCGTGCGCTTGGATAACGACGTTCCGTTGCAGGCGATTGCGCAGACGCGGCCTTTGCGTTATGCCTTTTTGGACGGAACCACCACGACGGATGATGTTTACAGGGTTGAAAAGAATGAGTTTGAGGCGTTTTTTGTTGACGATTACCCCCAGGCCTACGCGATGCTGGCAAGCGGTGAGGTTGACGCGTTTTTCGATGAATCCCCGGCTGAAGCGGCATTTGATTTTTCCGGCGAGGTTATAGTCAGCACATTTTTGCCAATAATTTACAGCCCCGTTTCGCTCTCTACGCAAAACCGGGACCTTTGGCCTATTATCAACATTATGGACAAGGCGCTTGAAAACGGCGCTATCTACTATTTGGCGGAGCTGTACAATCAAGGGCGGCAGGATTATCTAAGCCATAAGCTGTTTATGCTTTTAACGGATACTGAACGTGAGTACGTCAAAAACAACCCGGTTGTATTCTACGCCGCCGAAACCACAAATTATCCCGTCAGCTTTTACGATACGCGAACCGGGCAGTGGGAAGGCATAGCTATTGATTTGATTAACGAAATGGAAAGGATTACGGGGATTGAGTTCCGGCGGCTGAATGATGAAAACGCGTATTGGCCGGAGCTGCTTGGTATGCTTGAGGTCGGAAGCGTTTCCATGATTACCGAGCTGATTCCGACGGCGGAGAGAACCAATGGGTTCATTTGGGCGGACGAAAAGTATAAGCGCAGCCATTTCGCGCTTATTTCAAAATCGGACTTCCGCAATATCAATATCAACGAGCTTTTGTATGTCAAGATAGGGGCGGCCAGGAACACAGCGTACAGCGATACCTTTAAAAGCTGGTTCCCGAACCACAGGAGCATAATTGACTATGACAGTACCTATTCGGCTTTTAACGCGCTGGAAAACGGCGAAATAGACATGGTCATCACCGGCGAGCATCAACTGCTTATTTTGACAAACTACCGCGAACTCGTCGGTTATAAAGCAAACTATATTTTTGATTATTATTATGATTCAACATTCGGATTTAATATTGACGAACCGGTCCTGGCTTCCATTGTAACAAAGGCTATGAGGCTGGCCGGCGCGGAGGGCGTTGCGGGGCACTGGCTGCGCAAGACATACGATTACCGCGTAAGGCTCCAGCAGGAGCGCATTCCCTATATGATAGGCCTGGGGATGCTTTCTGTCGGGCTTGTTTTTTCAATTATATTAATGATAAAAAAGCGCAGGGAAGGGTTAAGGCTGGAAACGCTTGTCGATATCAGGACCAAGGAGCTATGGGAAAAAGGGGAGCAGTTAATGGAAGCGGTGGAAACCGCTCAGCATTCAAACCGCGCCAAAACAGAGTTCCTGGCAAGCATGTCCCATGAAATCAGAACGCCCATGAACGCCATCATGGGCATGTCCGCGATTTTGGAGCATGAAAGGCTTACCGCCGCGCAGATGAATTACGTAAAGGACATCAGCGCATCGGCGCAGTCGCTTTTAGGTATTATAAACGATATACTGGATATGTCCAAAATAGAGGCGGGGAGGCTTGAGCTGAACCCTGTGGATTATTGCTTTAATAAGTTTATGGATAATATCGTTTCGATGTTTACGTATATTTCGGAAAATAAAGGCCTTAGGTTCATAACCGAGCTCGGCGGAAACATACCCGGCTGCCTATACGGAGATGATATGAGGCTTAGGCAGGTTCTGACAAATATATGCGGAAACGCCGTCAAGTTCACTGAAAAAGGATATGTTAAGCTGACGGTTGATACGGTTGGGGACAGGCTTGTGTTCACGGTTGAGGATTCGGGCGCGGGCATACGGGAAGAGGATTTATCCAGGCTGTTTATCGCGTTTGAGCGGATTGATAACGTTAAACACCGGAATGTTGTGGGAACGGGCTTGGGGCTTACGATATGCAAATCGTTTGTGGAGATGATGGGCGGCGAGATTTCCGTGCGGAGCAGGTTCGGGCACGGCACGGCGTTTACCGTCGCGATACCGGTTATTGAGGGCGATGCCGATAAAATCCCGGAAAGAAAGGATGTTCTGACAGAACTGCATATAAGCGCGCCGGACGCGAAGATATTAATTGTTGATGACAATGAATTTAACCTTAAAGTGGCAAGCGGGCTGCTGAGCTTTATGGACATCCGTGCGGAAACGGCGGATTCGGGGGCTAAGGCGATTGCGCGCGTTAAGGAAAATGATTATGACATTATTTATATGGACCATATGATGCCGGAGATGGACGGCATTGAAGCGGCGGGTGAAATAAGGAAATTGGGCGGCAAATACGAAAAGCTGACAATCATTGCCCTTACCGCAAACGCCGTCAAGGGCGCGCGTGAAATGTTTTTGGACAACGGATTTAACGATTTCATCTCAAAACCGATTGACGCGAACGAGCTGCGGAGGACCGCGCAAAGGTATTTGCCCCCCGGTAAAATACGGACGGATGCGGTAAATCAAAAACCGAACGCGGACAAGGAAGAGCGGTTGCGCCGTAAATCCATTGCTATTTTCGTAAAGGAAAATCAGCGTACCTATGAAAATATAACTGACGCGCTGGATTCGGGGGATGTGAAAACCGCGCACAGGATAGCGCATACATTGAAGGGCGGCGCGGGATATTTGGGGAAGAATGGTTTGCGGGACGCGGCGTTTTCATTGGAAGAGTCGCTTGGGAACGGGACCGGTTACACTTCCGGGCAGTTAGCGGCTGTTAAACAGGAATTGGAGAAAGCGTTGATTGAGCTTGAGCCTGTGTTTAAGGAAGCGGAATCCGAAAAACCGGCGGCCGCGGAAATTGGGGATGCGGAGCTGGCGTCGCTGCTTGAGGAATTGGAGCCGCTGCTTGCTAAAGGCGATTTCGGCGCGGCAAGCTACGCGGAGAAATTGCGCATGACCGCCGGAACGGAGAAGCTGGCGGAACGGGTTGACGATTATGATTTTGAGGGCGCGCTTCAATTATTGAAGGAAATAAAGGGGAAATAAACGGTTTTAAAGGAGGTATACCGTGGATCACAAAAGGAAAAAAATCATGCATGTTGACAATGCCGGCTTCGGCTTGATGAGCGTGAAAAAAATACTCGAAAACCGTTATGAGGTTTCCGCCGTAACTTCCGCCGATATGCTTCCCGGCGCTTTTAAAGACATAAAACCCGATTTGATTTTATTGGATGTTAATACGCCGGGTGCCGGAGGGTTGGAACTGAACGGCGGCTGTTATGCCGGAATACCGGTCGTCGCGGTAACAGGCAAAAAAGATAAGGAAAGCGCGGCCAAAGCGCCGGGAGCCGCCGCCTATGTAAGCAAGCCCTTTTCCAATGAATTATTGGTTGAAACAATAGAAAATGTTATAAGCCCCGTCAAAGGTAAAAATATAAGCGGTAGCCCCGCGTATGACGGCGGCAAGCCGCGCGTCCTTTCCGTTGACGATGTTCCCAATATACTGAGGGCGATAGATTACGCGCTGCGCGACAAGTACAATGTATACACGCTGTCGGACCCGGAGAAGCTGAAGGATTTTTTACAAAGGATAACACCGGATTTGTTTTTGCTGGATTATAGAATGCCCGGGTTAAGCGGGTTTGATTTGATTCCCATTATCAGGGCGTTTCCCGAGCATAGGGAAACGCCGGTCATCTTCCTGACAAGCATAGGTACGGAGGAGAACATGAAAGCGGCAATGGAATTGGGAGCTTGCGACTATATAGAAAAACCGTTTGAGCCGAAAGAGCTGCGCGCGAAAATCGAGAAATACCTAAGGCGGGTGTAATAATGAAAAACAGAATGGACGATATAATCGGGTCAAACAGCAGCCTATGCGTGGGCTGCAACCGGTGCGTGCGGGAATGCCCTATGGAGATGGCAAACATCACGTTCCAGGATGATGACGGCAATATAAGGGTTAAGATTGACCATGAACGCTGCATAACCTGCGGACGGTGCATTTCGGCATGCAAACACGACGCGAGGTATTTTAAGGATGATACGGAACGTTTTTTTTACGATTTATCAAAAGGTATGCGCATATCCATTATAGCCGCGCCTTCAATCCGTACGAATATGCCCGAATACAAGAGGTTTTTTACATATTTGAAACGGCTTGGCGTAAGATACATATACGATGTGTCCCTTGGCGCGGATATTTGTATATGGGCGCATATCAAGCATATGGAAACGAATAACAGGCCCATCATAACGCAGCCTTGCCCGGTTATTGTGAATTACTGCGAAATGTACCGCAATGACTTGTTAAGGTGGCTGTCCCCCGTACATAGCCCGATGGCCTGCGCTTCGATATATATGAACAAATATCAGGGCATAAACGACCGCATAGCGGCGATTTCCCCATGTATAGCAAAATCAAACGAATTCCGGGAAACGGGGCTGGCTTCGTACAACATTACATTCTATAAATTGCTTGAGTATCTGTGGGTTAATAATATAACGCTGCCGGACGAGGAGACCGGGTTTGACCATGACGACGGCTGTTTGGGCGTTTTGTTCCCCTTGCCCGGCGGGCTGAAGGAGAATATCGAGTTCTTTGCCGGTAAAAAGCTTCATATTGTCAAGGGCGAGGGTTACGGCATATATGAGAAGCTTAATACATACGCGGAAATGCCGGAGGAAATGATGCCCGATATCTTTGATGTGCTGAGCTGCACCGAGGGCTGTTCTATGGGCTCCGCCTGCGTTCATGAGCAAAATGTGTTTGAAATAAGCAAATTGATGAACGGCGGGAGAAAGAAGGTAACGGAAGCCCGCCCTCATGAATATTATGAGCAAATATTCCGAAAATACAGCGATACCTTCGAGCTTTCGCATTTTATGAGGGATTACAGCCCGGCGTCCCTTGTATTCCCGGAGATAACTGACGCGGATATCAGCAATGCCTTTGAGCAGCTGGGTAAAGTCAATTATGTCCAGCAAAACGTTGATTGCAGCGCCTGCGGGTCGGAAACATGCCATGATATGGCGAGAAAAATAGCCTTGAACGTGAATATACCGATTAATTGCATGGTTAAGGCCATGGAGGATGTAAGCACGGAGCACGACAATTATATAATCGCCCACGAACAGCTGTTGGAAGCGGCTGAAAACGCGAAGGAAGCAAGCAACACAAAAACCACGTTTTTGGCGAATATGTCACATGAGATCAGAACGCCGATGAACGCTATTTTGGGCATGGCGGAGCTTTTGGAGCATGAGAGGCTGAATGACCACCAGATGAGCTTCGTAAAGGATATCAGCGCTTCGGCGCATTCGCTTCTGGGCATAATAAACGATATACTGGACATGTCCAAAATCGAGGCGGGGAAGCTTGAGCTGAACCCCGTAGATTACAACCTTCATCAGTTTGCGGATAACATCGCGTCGATGTTCGCGTACGTTGCCCGTAACAAGGGACTTGAATTTATGCTCGAAAAAGCGGACAACCTTCCCGACTGCCTTTTCGGAGACGACCTAAGGTTAAGGCAGGTTTTAACCAACATCTGCGGAAACGCCGTAAAATTCACGAAAGAAGGGTATGTCAAGCTGAAAATCACGGCATTGGGCGCTCAGCTCATATTCAGGATTGAAGACACGGGCATGGGGATACATAAAGGAGACCTTTCCAAGCTGTTTAACGCTTTCGAGCAGGTTGACAAATCAAAGAACCGCAATGTTGTGGGGACGGGCCTGGGGCTTTCAATCAGCAAATCCTTCGTTAAAATGATGGGCGGCGAGATAACCGTGGAAAGCGAATACGGGCGCGGTACGGTATTTTCCGTTATCATACCCGCAATTAGGGGTAATGACGACAATATACGGAAAAATATGGTTAATGAAGCCGCGCAGGCCCTGAGCGCGCCAAACGCGGAGATTCTGGTTACGGATGACAACGTGTTTAACCTGAAGGTAGCAAGCGGTTTATTAAGCCTTATGGATATTCAAGCGGACACGGCGGATTCGGGGATTATGGCAATCGAGCTTATAAAGCAAAAAGATTACGACATTGTTTTCATGGATCAGATGATGCCGGAGATGGACGGTATTGAAACTGTGCGGGAGATAAGGAATATGGGCGGGAAGTTTGAAGAGCTTGTAATTGTTGCCTTGACCGCCAATGCCGTTAAAAACGCGAGGGATATGTTTATTAGCAACGGTTTTAACGATTTTTTAGCTAAGCCCGTTAATTCGGACGAGTTGTGCGAGATTGTTAAGAAATATCTGCCGCTTAATAAAATCCAACCGGGCACCGGCGGCGAAAAACGGAAATCCGGTTTCAAAAGTGAGGAAGAGCTGTTCCGTAAAGCGGCGGTCGTTTTCGCGGCGGGTAATAAAGACACCTTTGAAAAAATATCCGCGGCGTTAAATTCGGGGGATATAAAAACCGCGCACAGAATCGCCCATACCTTAAAAAGCGGCGCGGGATATCTGGGTAAAAATGAGCTGCGGGACGCGGCGTTTTCACTTGAGGAAACCCTGAGCGGCAGGCCGGATGGCTGGACGCCCGAACAACTGGACGTTCTTGAAAAAGAACTGAAAAAAGCCCTTATCGAACTGGAACCCCTTTTGAAAGAAGCGGAATACGCAAAACCGGTTACCCTTGAAATAAAAAGCGATGAGTTGTCGGAACTGCTTGGGGAACTGGAGCCGTTATTGAAAAAGAACGATTTCGGCGCGTCCGATTATGTGGATAGGCTGCGCGGCATCGTCGGCATGGACAAGCTTGCGGACCGGATTGACGACTATGATTTCGAGGGCGCGCTGCTTGTGCTGGATGAGAAGAAAAGTGAATTCTTACAGTAATACCAAGCTGCAATCAAAGCTAGTGTGATTTAGATTGCAGCTTGGTATTAAAGACATCGGGCAATTTGTTCTTCACAGCGATTTTGAGGAAGCCGAGACTTACCGCCACCGTATTAAGGCGCTTACGTCTGACGCCCTGTTAAAATTCAATTGCAGCCTTATCCGCCCCGGTTTAAAATCACTCATATCTATATAACCGTTGAAATAACCGGAGATATCTACGGTTGTTTCAACATTCCCCTGAGAAATTAACAAGCTCACCTCCCCGTTATTGTTGGAATTAGTTACAAAGAAGGAATTAAGCTCCTCGGCAGTCAGGTTGGGGGATCTGGATATCCTGCCATTGGCGCTTCGGGCGTTAAATGACCAACGGCCGTCCGAATACCAATTCATCGACATGGAGAACGCGCCGGATTTTACCGATCCAAATCCTGTTAAAGACCCGCCTGTGACGCTGTATATGAGAAGCCCGGCGGATACGGCCACCAGGACCGCAAAGAATATTGCGAGTATTATTAATTTGATTTTAGGCGCTGGGGTTCCGTTGACTTTTTTTGTCCTGCCCGCCAAAAGATAAACAATCAAACCGACGGGGAATGCCACAAGGCTTAATATCGCCCAAATCCCCGCGTTTTCCGCCCTTGTTTTGGCGTCTTTATAGACCCATAAGGCGACGGTGCCCAACAGGGCAAAAATTGAAAGTATTAGTCCTATCAGGCTTAAAGTAAATAATAACATTATGTTTTCCTCCCGTTTAATACTATGGTATCGGTACAAGTATCGCAAATGTCATGACGGCCGCAAAGGCCAATATGGTCAGTATGCCAAAGGCGGCGAGGGGTTTGAAAAATTTATTCCCGGGCGGCTTCGGGCCTTCTGATTCCTTTGTCCTGCCAATCAGAAGATAGATAATAAGGCCGATAAAATTGGGTACGAGAAGAACGATCAAAACCCAAATTTCCGGTTTGCCGGAGCGTATCTTAGCGTCTGAATATGTCCAGCAGCCCAGCATGGTTAAAAGGGCGAGAATGGAGAATACGAATATTCCGGCGCTAGTCCATAACAGCATCACACGCGTTACCGCCTTTCGCTAATAGACTTTTAAAGGCTAATACAATGGCAAGCCCGGCGGTTATGGACGCGGAAAGGTAAATCAAGACGGCAAGGACAATTATGCCCGCGCCGAAAAACACCCACGCTATCCCGAGTATTGAAGCCGAAAACAGCATTGCATAGAGCAGGACCAATAAACACTGCCCTATCGTCCGTCTGCGCTCAATATCCCTTTGCGCCTCCGCCAGCTTTCGGGTCAAGGCGGTCCTGGTTTCCGCCGGGGGCGGTACTCTGTCCGCGAAAAACTCCTTTAAATCACTTGTCAGATTATCTTCCATCATACCCCTCCTTGACCAGCTCCCGCTTTAACAGGCTTCGCCCCTTATGCAGCCTGCTCTTGACCGTGCCTTTGGGTATTTTGCAAATTCCGGCTATCACTTCAATAGAACAATCATCAAAGTAACATAATATCAAGGGAACCCGGTATTTGACATCCAAACGGCTGAAGGCTTCAGCGATTGCTTTTTTGAATAACACCTTTTCAATTGCGGCTTCCGTGCCATCCGCGCCGGGCATATCCGCAATTTCCAAAACATCCGCGGCCGGAGCGATAGTATTGCGCCTAAAAGCCTTGCGGCGCGCGTTTTTCCATTTTCCCGCGGCAATAGCATATATAAACGCCTTGGGATTTTTTGCCATATCTAGCTTATCCATAGATAAAAATGCCGCCAGCATAGTGTCCTGGTACAACTCCTCCGCATCGTCCCCCCTCATAGTCAAATAAAGGCAAAAGGAGAAGATGTCTTTTTCATGAGCTTCCAAAAAATCGGAGAATTCTTTTTCAACCGATGCCATCATCCCCTTCATAGCTATATTGTCGCAAGATGGCCGTTGGTTCGCTTTCAGAATATAAAATATTTATTATTTATTCTATTCGTGCTATAATTATTATACTATGAAACAAAAGGAAGCAAAAGGAGAATCTGTATGGCGTTTATGACCTGTAGTTTTTATTCCAAGGCGCTCAACTCCCACACAAATATGAACGTGATTATACCGGAGGATATTAATGGCGGCGAATACCCGGTGCTTTACCTGCTGCACGGGTATTCGGGCGATTTCAATTCCTGGGCGCGGTCTACTTCTCTCCCGCGCTATGCGGAAGAATACAAGCTGGCCGTTATTATGCCCGATTGCAACAACAGCTTTTACAACGATTTTCCCGGCATAGAAAACGGCTATAGGTACTGGACTTTCGTAAGTGTGGAATTGATTGAAGTGACCCGCGCGTTGTTCAAGCTGTCAAGGAAGTACGAGGATACCTTTGTTGCCGGCTTGTCCATGGGGGGCTTCGGCGCGTTCAAATGCGCCCTTAACCGCCCGGATTTATTCTCGGTGGCGGGAAGCCTGTCCGGCGCGCTGGATTTGGTTAATCTGTTCGCGGGCACGGAAGATATGAAAAATGAGATAAAAATGGTTGCGGGAGGCGTGGACGCTATCAAGGGCAGCGCCAACGACCTGTTCGCCGCCGCGGAAAGAACGGCGAGGCTCCGGCAAAAGCCCCGCCTTTACCAATTTTGCGGCACGGATGATTTCCTGTTCGAAGGCAATGTCCGTTTCAGGGATTTTGTTCAAGACCTGGGATATAACCTTACGTACGAGGAATCACCCGGCGGTCACGAATGGGCGTTATGGGACGTATATATAAAGAGGTTTATTGATACGCTTGGCTTAGAGCCTGGTATGATAAGGCGTATCTAAGAACAGACTAAGAACAGAGCATGTTACAAAACGGGAAACCAGTGATATAGGACGCTTTCCCTACCGTCTCCGCCGGCGGGTTTCCCAATATTGCCGTCCGGGTATTCGTCGATATTACCCATAATGGTGCTGTTAAAAATATATCCAAGCTTAGGGGCGGCTTCGTAGGCTTTTTTCGCGATAGAATCAGAGTCAAATTCCTTTGTGTATTCTATGCGCAGCCATTTAGAGGCGTCGATATTTTTAACAAACGGATTATGTTTCATAAAAGCATCCGCATCTGTTATGTCTGATTCCAACATACCGTATGTTAAGCGCCAGCCTCCGTTCCTTTTGGAATCTAAATCATGGAAGCCAAAGCCGAGGAGCGGGGCGCCGGGCTTTCTGTATTGATTCAGTATATCCAAGCGCCCGTCGGATTTGATTTCATTCGTAAATTCTTCCACAAAATCATCCTTTGAGCCTCTGGGTATGATTTTTGAAAATCCTATTATCTTTGTTTTATTTCTATTTACAAGTCTGGCATTTAAACCGCATTTTTCCAAGCTGTCCGTTATATCCTCAGAAACCTCCGCGGTGGTTTCCGCAGGCTTTATGGCCATTAACATGTCCCACTGCATGTCATCCGGGTTAAAATCAGGAGCTTGAATATTATTGTAATAATTTAACTGTTCTTCGAAATAAAACCTTCCCGTGTATATAATTTCCTCCACAGCCGGTTCTATGCGCGCGTAGGTATCACAAAACTGATACTTGCCGCTGTCGTTTATCCAAGCCAGCATACCCAGCCAAGAATCAACCGCGCCAATATCGGTTGTGTAAGCAGCGTACATCCCGCCGCGTAATTTCTTCTTGACAAGCGGCGCGGGGACGTCCATATCATCGGGTATTGATACCATCGCATCATAACCGCGGTGTTCCGAAAACAAAAGATGGTGTTCAAACCCAAAATGACGTAAATCGGGCTTAATTTGCAGAAGCCCGCTTTTCCTTACAAACTCATCCACCGTTTTCAAGGCGTTTTCCTCATGGTTTTCGCCTATATAACGGTATGACGCCACCGTCATAGCCGGCAGGTATATCACCCTTACATTGCGCAGTTTGCTCAAAACCTCCGCGGCTTGGTTCAGATCGTTCATTGCCATACTCTCCTTTATGTTTTTTTGGATCAGGGAGAGGGAGCCGGTTAATTCCTTTACGGAATCGCCGTTTAGGAAATCAAGGCTAAGATTTAGGCTGGCCGCTTCCTCAAGCTCGTTTACAAATCTGTTTAAAATCTTTCTGATTGTAGACAAAGCGGTAATTTCGATATCAATTTCCCGTATGTTTTTCTTAAAGACCTCAATAACCGCTGAGGCGCCGGGATTATTTAAGATAGCGCATATCTGCTTTACCGGGATTTGCAATTTGCGCAGGATAATAACCTGCTGCAAGCGCATGACCGCGGCCTCATCATAAACCCTGTATGAATATCCTTCTTTTCTAAGGCTTTTAATGAGGCCGTTTTGTTCATAATAGCGCAGCATTCTTGTGGAAACGCCATAATCCTTTGAAATCCTGCTGACTGTCAGCAATTCCATGACCGTACCCTCCTTTCCCAATCTCTTAAAGAGAGTTTAAACTGCGACATCATGTTCAAGTCAAGAGGGTAAATAAAATTATTTTATATTATCGTAATCCATCTTATCAAATCATGGGCTTAGTGTAAAGATAAGATGGTTATTATTTATCTTGAAATCCCGGTCGATTTTTGTTACTTTTATCAATAGACCTGTCCGGTAACCTCGTTCCGGCGTCTTTCCGGCAAATTTTCCGTTCTGCGTCGTCACAAAAAACCTTCTGTGCCTTTGGGCACACGCGGTTTTTCGTTCCGAGCATAACAAAAAATTTGCGCGAAAATCCACCGATAGCAGGTTACCGGACAGGTCTAATATAAAATATCAAAGAAATCCGCCGAATGCAAGTTGCCGGACAGGTCTGATATTTATCGTTCTTATATACGGGGTGAGAATTGATGAAGCGTATTTT
>Ga0123353_10000268_pt1 | contig 65158 bp, 67 predicted proteins | sample TergutLab28metaG_3_FD_92763 | JGI IMG/M metagenome (GOLD analysis project Ga0123353, IMG submission 92763) | Labiotermes labralis P3 segment gut microbial communities from Petit-Saut dam, French Guiana - Lab288 P3 | ecosystem: Host-associated > Arthropoda: Insects > Digestive system > Gut ... | reverse complement strand
GTTTTACTGCGTTTTTCTTGAATTCTTCATCGTACTTCTTTCTGATCTCAGACATGTTAGACCTCCTTGGTTAGGGTATCTACATCCTTACCATTCTGTCCGAAATTCTAACATACTCCCAGTCACGCCTTGATAGATTCTCGCAGCGTTAAAACAACTGGTGCGGCGGAAGGACGCGGCTTCGATGGGGGTAAAAAAGTCAAAGGGCGTAAGCACCACATTGTTACGGATATATTGGGCTTGCTGTTGAAAGTCAAAGTTCATGCAGCCAATATCCACGATACCGTTGCCGGGGGTAATGTTATCCGTCAAGCAATGGAAAAATATCCATCTTTGACAAGCGTGACCGGAGATGCCTGTTATCGAAAAACTTTTGAAGAATTTGCAGCCGCTCTTGGCCTAACGGTCGAAATAGTTGAACGCATTATAGGAGCTGGCTGGGTGATTCTTCCCAAAAGATGGCGTGTCGAGCGTACATTTGCCTGGATGGGCGGTTCCCGTCGCTTGTTAAAAGACTACGAAATTAACACCGATTCAATGGAAAATATGATTATGTTTTCTCACATGGCTACTCTTTTGAATCGGTTGGATGTTTTTTGAAGACAGGTTCTTAGGCTATTGTATTAATTATGACCAGTTCCTCATTCGATAACAGATTTTCCTTAGAACCCGTGTTCATGAAATTGGAAACAACCTTTTTAATAAAGTAGCACAGTGTGATATATAAACAAAGGTTTCGACAGAGTCGGTAGTAATTTCATAATCTTTAGAAAGACGACGGAAATGATTAAGCCAGCTCAAGGTACGCTCTACAATCCACCTTTTGTTGGCATGTGGTTTATTTCACAGTTCAGCTTGCCTAACGCTGCGATATATACAGCGTTTGCGTCGGCAATAAACTCACATATTATGGGTTCCGGTTCATTCACCGATTAAATCGTTTGCAATAAATCAGTTAAGCCCGTTGCCGACCATAATTGCGGGCTAACGGGAATAATTACCTCATCACACGCCGCAAGCGCGTTAATAGCAAGCAATCCAAGGTATGGGTTGATGTCTATGATAATAAAATCATAATCAGAACGCAAGGGCGAAAGCAATTCCGATAAGGTATGCTCACCGCCCATTTCGTTTCGCAAATTTAATTCCGTTACAGACAGATTGATGTTGCATGGTATTATATCCAGTCCATTGACCTAGTTAAATTTTAGTGTTCAGCGCTCAATTGCTTTCCATGTAATAAGTAATTAATGCGCTGAACACCCTAAAATTTAACGCGGTCATTGGACTAATTCGCTTCCAGTTTTTATGTATTCTAAGGCAATGGTTTATTATCCATAATAAACTCAAGCAGGTCGGGCATTGATAATTCGAGTTCGTCCGGGCGTTCAATGCCAAAGCTCAAAGATAAGTTACCCTGCGGGTCAGTATTGTAATTATTTTACATTTATTCACGATGTACCCCTTGAGATATTTTTTTGATGGGTAATTGCTATGTATCTCGTTGGGTAACATGGGACAGTCACACATGTGTTTGTGCAGAACCCTTTGAAGGGATACGGGATATTTATTGAGAACATGATGAAGCAGGAACGGCGGTAGGGGTATTTATTGATGCGGGCGGGACGCCCGCGCTCCCAGGCCATTTATAATCCGTTCCAAATGCTCCGGGCCATCAATAACATATTCAACATCATCCACTTGCAGGCATGGTATGCCGATTGTATCGCCACCGCGCAGTTCGGCGTAAGCGGGGGATTTGTCGCGCATCTTTAAAAACATCTTCAGGCTTGGCATGTCCGACGTAATATCTATATAAGTATATTCCACATTTCTTTCATCCAATATATCCGTCGCCGGCCCGTTATCCGGGCAATGGCTGCTTCCAAACAGCATTATTTTAGTTTCCATAAAAATTTAATCACTCCTCGAATAAGATGCATCGTATAGGGTTTGACATTAAAAATAATTACACAGCCAGCATTTTTATCGCTTTGTACAATTTGTTGTCGTACTGAGCGGTGGCGTTAACGGCATCGGTAATATTCATCGTATCGTATTTACCGTTTTTGAAGATGATCATCTTGTTGGCCTCGCCCGCCAAAAACCGCTCTACCGCCGTAAGCCCGAACATGGCGGCGTGCATACGGTCCAGCGCCGTAGGGACGCCGCCGCGTTGCAAATACCCTAGGATAGAGGCACGGGATTCGATGCCCGTTGATTTTTGAATCATATCGGCAAGGGTCTGGGCTCCGCCCGCAATACCCTCTGCTACAAGAATAAGGTTGTGTTTTTTACCTTTGCTGCGGTTTTCCACAATCATTTCAATAACAGTGTCGTAAGCAGTCATGTTTTCCGCGCTCTCAGGAATCAAAACCTCTTCCGCGCCGCCGGCCATGCCGCACCACAGCGCGATATGCCCCGCACCGCGCCCCATTACCTCCACAACGCTGACGCGCTCGTGGGAGCTGGATGTATCGCGGATTTTATTAATAGCGTCCATGCATGTATTGACTGCGGTGTCGAAGCCGATAGTATAATCTGTGCAAGGCATGTCGAGGTCGATGGTAGCGGGTATGGAAAAGACGCTGACGCCGCGCTCCGAAAGTGCCAGAGCCCCACGCGCCGTGCCGTCGCCGCCGATAGTTATTATGGCGTCAAATTTTAACGCGCGGCAAAAGCCCGCCGCTTTGTCCACGCCTTCGGGATTCATCATTTCCGCGCATCTGGCTGTTAAAAGGATAGTGCCGCCCCGGTGAATTGTGTCCGACACGCTTTTGGGGTTAAATTCCGTCATATCGGCGTGGAAAAGCCCTTCAAACCCCCGCCGTATGCCGTAGACCCTGACACCGTAATGGACGGCCGTCCGGGTAATGGCGCGGATTGCTGCGTTCATTCCCGGCGCGTCGCCCCCGCTGGTCAGAATCCCTATTTTTTTAACTTTATCGTGCACAGGTATCCCTCTTTTCCATATAAATTAACTTATTATATCATTGCTAAAGAAATTTTGCAATTCTGTCATTATGTGTTATAATGGGGAAACCGATAATTACTACAGCCGTTACGGCCGGAAAGAAGCCGTAACGACTGAGGCGTTCGTATGTACGAAAATAGGCTTTTGGAGCTAAAGCCCCAACCTATTTTCGTACATACTCACTAAAACAAATAGGAGAATGAATGAATGCAAAAGACAAAAATGTATTTCCGCTCTATCCTTATGCTTGCCATGCTGCTTGTACTGACCACCGGCTGCCGCGTAAAAGACAGCGAACCGGCTAATGAATCCGGGCTTTCCAACGCGGAAGTCACTTCCTTTTTCCCAAGCGACGGTATAGACGATAACGGTTTTTTAACGGGTATCAAAGCGACGGACCATGTTGAGCTTTTTAATTACCGCGCAATGCCCGTTCCAAGCGATGTCCATACCGTTCCCGAGCATGTCATACAGCGCGAGATCGACGTCATGCTGGATTTCTTCGCCACGGAAGCGCTGGTTACGGACCGCCCCGTTGTCTTTGGCGACACGGTGAACATTCATTTTGTCGGAAGCGTGGACGGTGTGGAATTTGCAGGCGGATCCACCGACCCCACAGGAATGGACGTTATCATAGGAGTAACAAACTTTATCGACGATTTCTTGTTTCAGCTTATCGGCGGCATGCCCGGTGAAACGATAAATGTTGAGGTTACTTTCCCCGATAATTACCATGCTATGGATTTGCGCGGAAAAGATGCTTTATTTGTCACGCGGATCAATTATATTGTTGATTTTGCGGCGCCGGATTTAACCGATGAATTTATTGAGGCGAACCTATCTATTTTCTATGGATGGACGACTGTCCAGGAAATGCTGGATGAAATGTACAGTGAATTTCAAACTAACTCCATACGCCAATATATCTACCAATATTTATCAAACGAGATGTATGTTAAGTCTATGCCTGACGAGCTGATGAGGTATCAGGAGCTGGTTACGCTTGACTATTTCGGGGAGCTGGCGAAGCAATACGCTATGGAGCTTGAGGATTTCATCATTCTCTATATGGGGCTTGAGGGCGTCGACGAGTTAATGGAATTAGAATATGAAAGGAACTTTAAAGAGGCGTCTTTCGTTCTCATAGTTCAGGCGATAGCGGAGGACGCGGCTATTTCGGTCAGTGATGCTGATTTGGCGGAGTACTTTGGAACCGGTGATTTATCTATGTTTGAGGAAGTATACGGGATGCCGTTTTTAAAGCAGATAGTACTGGCTCAGATGGTGATGGATTATGTCGCGGAAAACGCCGTTTTGCAATAGCAGATAACGGGGCTTTAGAGCAGGAGAGTGTTATAAGATGAAGACCATGCTAATTGTGGATGACTCGGAGTTTATGCGGGCGCTGATTAAAAAATATACTAATGAGCTTGACATCAATGTAATCGGTGAAGCTGACAGCGGAAAATCGGGGGTGGCAAAATACAAAGAGCTTATGCCCGATATTGTCACAATGGACTTAACAATGTACGAGGGGAGCGGCATAGAGGCGTTAAAGGAAATCATGCTTATAAATCCTAATGCCGTTGTTATAATAGTCAGTTCAACGGCGGGTCAAAGCCCGGTTGTTATGGAAGCGCTGACATTAGGAGCAAAAGGGGTTGTTGACAAGGGTTCAATGAAAACCAAGCTGGCGGAAACCATCAGCAAATTATTAGGCGAATAATGCCGAAAAGAGGAAATGCCCAGTAACATTGGCATTTCCTCTTTTTCTTGTACGTCTGGGATTATGATTTTCTTTTTGAAGAGCGAAATTACCTTCGGGGTAAATTCGCCTTTTTCATACTTTCCTCAAACTATACGGAAAGCATAAAAATGTTAATTTCGGAAAAAAAAGACTTGACAACGAAGGACTAATAATGTAGTCTATAATTAGACTATAATTATAGTTCTTGTACGGACAGGGGTGATTGGTATTAGATTTGAAAAAGTCACAAATGCCGAATTTGAAGTGTTAAGAACATTGTGGGAAACGGATGCGCCGCGTTCCGTAGCGGAAATACGGGCTGAACTGGCCGAAAAAGTCGGGTGGAAAGCGACTACGGTTAAAACGCTTCTTTACAGCCTGCGTGACAAAGGCGTGATAGAGGAAGTTCAGCGCGGAATATACCGGCCGGTCGCCAGGGAAAGCGACATAATGAAGGAAATTATACGTAAGCTGTACAATGGCAGCGCGAAAAAACTTGTTGCGTCGCTGTTAAGCAACGGGGAATTATCGGAGAGGGATGTAGCGGAGCTGCGGTTGATGCTTACAGGGGGAGGTTTGAATGATTAACGCGGTTTTGATTATGAGCGCGGTGGCGTCAATCCTCACGGCTGCGCTTCTCCTGCTGCGCCCGGTCTTATTTAACCGGATTGGCGCGTCTTCGCGGGTGCTCGCATGGTGCGTTGTGCTTATGGTCAGCCTGGTGCCGGTCCGGTTCAAATTGCCGGAAACATCGGTTTCTCCGGTGCCAACCGTCCGTGATACGGTGGAAAGCGTAATCATTCCGGTTTTAACGCAGGTTCCGCCCGTCACGGCTCTAAGCGGCGTGCCTGAAACGTCAATGTTAACCGTCACGCCCGCGCGGAGTGAGGTAAATGCCGATAAAGGCTTGATAGCGCTGCTTGTATGGGGCGCCGGGGTTATGGTTTTCCTCGCAAGGGGTATCGCGTCATATCTTACGCTGGCGCGGAAACTCAGGGAAACCTGTATTCCGGCGGGAGAAATTGAGTTAACGGTTTTGCGGGAGCTGTCGGTGAAAATAGATATATACCGCTGTGAAGCCGCGCCGACGACTATGCTCCTTGGCCTGTTTAAGCCGCGCCTGTATCTGCCGGATAGGGAATACGAAAAAGACGCGCTCCGCTGCATGCTTATGCATGAATATGTGCATTTCAGGAGGAAAGATGTATTGGTGAAATGGCTGGCGTTTATTTCCAACGCCATACACTGGTTCAATCCCGTGCTGTATCTCCAGCGCAGGGAATTGTCCCGCGAATGCGAGCTTGCCGCGGACGAAGCCGTCATACGGCTGCTGGACGCGAATGAACGGCTTAATTACGGGCATATGCTGCTCGACATGGCTTCGGCGGAAAAGATGCCCGCAAACGCGCCCGCGGCTGCGCTTGCCGCGGATTCCAAAGCATTATTAAAAGAAAGGTTGGAGGTTATTGTGAATTATAAAAAGAAAACATTACTGTCGGCGGTATTATCCGTTGCGCTTATTTTTTCCCTCCTGACTACCGCGGTCGCCGCAAGCGGCGAAAGGGGAAACGCGGCTTCCCCGGTGAATATAGGCGAAACCATACAGCTTGGCGGATTTGACTGGATAGCGCTTGAGGTGCGGGATGGAAACGTTCTTGTCATAAGTGAGAAAATATTGTTCAGGATGGGGTATCACCCGGATTCGTACGTACCGTTAACGACTTGGGAAGAGAGCGGTTTGCGCCGGCACCTTAACGGGGAGTTTTTTGATTCGGTGTTCTCGGAAGATGAGAAGGCGCGAATCGTTGAAGCGGCAATTGTTAATAACGATAATCCGTGGTACGGCACGGAGGGTGGAAACGATACGCTGGACAAGGTGTTCCTTTTAAGCCTTGAGGAAGCGCTGCATTACACCGGAAGCCTTGCGGAGCTTGAAAATGTGCGGAAGCAAATGTTCTTCATATCAGACGGTAATAACGCGCTGCGCGCCACTGAAACGCCGGACGGTGAAGCCGTGTGGTGGTGGCTCCGGTCAACCGGTGAATATGACTACATGTGCCATGTAAATTTCAGCCACGCTGCCGTAGTATTGGCCGGCGGAGCGGTTTCCGTGTTTGGTGAGCTGATCGGAAACCAATACGGCGGCGTCCGGCCCGCGATGTGGGTAAGCCTTCAGGCTGAAGAGGCAGTTAACCGCTGAAGCGGCATGTAGGCAGGTTCTGCCGATGGAATCCTTGAATAATTAAACCCCCGGTAATGGGGGTTTTTGCTTGCTCTTTTCTTCCGGCTTGCAAATTCTTATTATGACATGATATAATAATTTTGAATAATTCCAGGGAGGTATATATGAAACTTTCCCGCAAGATTGCCGGCGCGCTGTCCTTACTTATAAGCGCATTTCTGGTTGTCCAGTATTTTGCCAACGGCTTGGGCCCGGCTGTGTTCGGCACCGAGACGCTTAGAAGCGCCGGCGGCTTGTTCATGATTATATGCATGGCGCTGGGCGGTGTTATTTTACTGGCCGCGAAAAGCGGCAGCAAAGCGATAATGCTCGCGATGGCGTTATTTTGGTTCGGCGCGGCTGCGGCCTTTTTCGCTTCGGATTTTTACAGGCCGCTGGCCGTTTGGGGCGGCATAAGCATGGGCATCGGCATTTTATGCGTCGTCTTCCATGGCATGGAACCCTTCGGCGCGGTAAAAAAAGTGGAATATGAGGATATTGACCTTTTTGAGGTTATTCCCCCTCCAAGCCCCGCCGCCGATGCTGCCGCCGCGCCTGTTGCCATGCCTGCCGCGCCGTTTGAGGCTCCCGCCGGCGAAGCAAGCCTTAATGAGGTTATACCCGATACCGCCGCGATTGCAACAGAGGTTATTGAGCAGCCCGGCGTTATGCCGGAAGATAACGCCGCGCCTGTCGAAACCCCTGAGTTTGCGTTTACCGGAGGCGCGGATTCCGCCGTTTTCCACTGCGTAAAGTGCTTGCATATGTTAAAGCCTTCAAAGAACCGCGTTTACTTTGCGACGCGGGATGAGGCGCTGCACGCGGGGCGCAGGCCATGTAAGGAATGCAAGCCATAAAAGTCAGGGGATAATCAGATACATGTTATTAAAATTTAAGACTGGGGGCTTTTCCATATGAGCGGAAATATTGTTATCCTGTCCGGCTCACCGCGAAAGGGCGGAAATACGGACATTTTGGCCAACGCGTTTAAAGAGGGAGCGGAATCGGCGGGGAAAAGCGTTTCACTGTTCCGTGTGGCGGATATGAAAATCGGCGGCTGCTTGGGCTGTGAGCATTGTTTTGAGGAAACAGGCGTATGTTTCCAGAAAGACGACATGCCCCGGATATTGGACGCGCTGAGAAAAGCCGACGCGCTTGCCGTGGCCTCACCCGTGTATAATTTTGACGTGACCGCGCAGGTTAAGCTGGCGATAGACCGCATGTATGCCTTGTTTAACGAGAAAACGCCCATAAAGCGGGCCGCGCTGCTGATGGCCTGCGCCGACGACACCGCCGATACCGCAAGGGGCGCGGCGGCGATGTATGAGACATGGCTGGAATTCCAGAAATGGGAAGACGCCGGCATCTTAATTGTGACAGGAGTACATAAACCGGGTGAAATTGCCGGGCGCCCGGAGCTTGAAAAAGCAAAAGCGCTGGGCAGGGAGATATGATATATACAACTGCATAAACGCGTATTTATGCGGGTTGGGTGTTTTGCCGGGTTATAGGGGCCCGGGAATCGGCAGTGAGATAACCGGGAGGCTGAAAGAGCATTGCGTAAGCCGCGGATTGCATTTACAACTGCTTTGCGATGAAGGGCTTGCGCCGTTTTATGAGAAAATGGGTTTTGAACGGTTTGCCGTTGGCTTAGGGTGGTATTAAACGATAACAACACAAAGGAGATTACCGGATGAAAAAGGAATTTTCAGCAAAGCCCGAAATAATGAAAGAGGTATGGCCGGGCGAGTTTAAATCGTTTTCATGGAAGGAACTTATGACAGCCATTCCGACAGCAATGTTTCTTGTTACGGGGTGGAAATCCAACGGAAAAGAAAATGCCTGCTTGCAGCAGTATTCAACCTTTGTTACCGATTCCGGCGAATTTATCTGTATTATGGGATGGGTTTCCAAAAACGGCCATATGTACAAATCATTAAAGGAAACGGGCTGCTGCGTTTTGAATTTCCCATCGGGCGACCTTAACGACCAGTGTATTAAAACAGTTGAAAATAACCAATATGAAACCGATGAGATAACCGCTTCCGGTTTGACTGCCGAAAAAGCCGCCGCCGTTAATGCGCCGCGCATTGCCGAATGCTTTTTGAATATAGAATGCGAATATTTATGGGAACAGCAGAATTTTGAACATAGCAGTAGAGTGGTGGTTGCGCTTAAAGCGGTGCATATCTGTATGGACAGTGAGCGTTACGACCAAGGTAAGCTTGGCAGATATGGCGAAACAGGATATATGTATAACATTTATAACGCGCGTAACCCCGATACGGACAAAGCGGAAAGCGACGGATACTTTACCTTAACCCCCCAAAAACCCGTTTAAAATGCGCGGGCGGCCGCAAAGGCCGCCCCTACCCTTTATCAGGCGGTTTCAACCCCTCCAGGAAAATGCCTTGTTTCTGGGAGTAATCCCAAAGCGCGGCGTGCAGAGCTTCCTCCGCCAGGCAGGAGCAGTGTACCTTTGGCGCGGGTAAACCGTCCAGCGCCTCCATAACGTTTTGATTGGTTATTTTAAGGGCTTCCTGCACGGTTTTACCGATAACCATTTCGGTGGCGGCGCTGCTTGTGGCGATTGCCGCGCCGCAGCCGAAGGTCTTAAACTTTGCATCGGTTATCACGTTGTCCTCAATGCTTAGATACATGCGCATAATATCGCCGCAGCGCGCGTTGCCAACCGTGCCGACGCCGCTCGCGTTCTCTATCTCGCCTACGTTGCGCGGCTTGTCTATGTGCTCCAGCACCTTGTTACTGTACATAAAAATCCCCTTTTGTATATTACAATATTATTTTTTTCCTCTTAAGAAGTCGTCGTACAAAGGCGACATGTTGCGTAGCTTTTCGATTATCGGAGGCAAGGCTTCTAGCACGTAATCGACGTCGCTTTCGGTATTGTAACGCCCCAGTGAGAACCGCACCGTTCCGTTCGCTTCCTCATGCGACATGCCAATCGCCAGCAGGACATGCGAGGCCTCCAGCGAGTCGGAATTACAGGCGGAACCGCTTGACGCGCAAATGCCCTTGAAATCAAGCAAATTTAGGATAGACTCACTTTCAATAAAACGGAAGCTTATGTTTACGACACCCGGGGCCCGATTTTCGCTTCCGTTCAGTTTCGCAAAGGGTATGCCCTGCATGATCCCGGTTACGAGTTTGCTTCGCAGCTTGTTCAAGCGCTCCGCTTCCGCTTCCATTTCCGCCAAGCCGTATTCAATCGCCAGGCCAAGGCCGATAATGCCGGGCGTGTTATGGGTTCCGGCGCGCTTGTTTCCTTCCTGCATACCACCGAATATTATAGGCTCAATTTTAACGCCCTTGCGGATGTACAGAGCCGCCACGCCTTTCGGCCCATAAAACTTATGCGCGGACAGCGAGAGTAAATCTATGTTACAGCCTACGACGTCAACGGGTATGTGAGCGACGGCCTGAACCGCGTCGGTGTGGAAAATCACGCCGCGCGAACGGGCGATCCTGCCGATTTCCTCAATAGGCTGAATCACTCCCAATTCGTTGTTTACAAAAATAACGGAGATTACGGTTGTATCCGCGCGTATGGCGGATTCAACATCGGCGGGATTAATGCGCCCGTTTTTATCGGGTAAAAGGTATGTCACCTCGAAACCGTGGGATTCAAGGTTTTTGCATGTTTCAAGCACGGCGTGGTGCTCGAAAGCCGTTGTAATGATGTGTTTGCCTTTATTAATATTGGCGAATGCCGCGCCGCGGATGGCCCAGTTATCGGATTCAGTGCCGCTTCCGGTGAAATAGATCTCATCCGCGCCGGCCGCTCCGATGGCGGAAGCCACTTTTACCCGCGCTTCGTCCAGCTCGGCGTAGGGCTTTGACGCGAAACGGTATTTACTTGCGGGGTTTGCGAAATCGTTCCCGAAATAGGGCAGCATTCCGGCTAGAACCTCGGCGCGCACGGGTGTTGTGGCCGCGTTATCCATATAGACAATTTTTTTCATACAGACACTTCCTTTCCGGCGTTTCAGCGTTAACTCAATTAAAAAGCCGAAACGCTATATGCTTTTACTATCCAGTATATCCAAAATGGTGATAGAGTCCACAACTTCTGTAACACTTCCGTAAACGCGGGACAAAACGCCCTTCGCGGCGCAATCGTCGCATGACGTGCAGCCCTTGCTGTGCGCTTTGGCGCGTTCGCCCGGCTCATCCAGGCATTCGGCGGGGCTGAGCGACCCCTCCACCGCGCGTAATATCTCGCCGGCGGTTATTTCGCCTGGGCCGCGCGTAAGCATGAAACCGCCGCCGGCGCCGCGCACGCTTTTTAAAAGGCCGCGTTCTTTAAGCTGGGCCAGGATCTGCTCCAAATAATTCTCGCTTATGCTCTGGCTTTCCGCAATGCTGCGCGTACTGACCACCGCCGCGCCGTCCCGCGCTTTGGCGGCGATATCGGCCATCGCCCGCAGGCCGTACCGCCCGCGCGTTGAAATCCTCATAAAATGATCACCGGTTTGATTTTATACTGTTTCAAAGAGTTATTATATATCCAACGGAAAAACACTGTATTTCCTCATCGTCTCCGGCGGCAGGCCCCATGCCTCAATCAGCTCGCCGTTTGGCCCCAAATCAATATATAAGTACCTTTTCCCATCACGCGCAACAAGAATAATATCGCCGGTCTGGGTGCTGTAGATACTTTCATTGTCGTTGTGTTTGAAACCATCCAACTGAAGCTCTCTGTTCAGCAGCTCCATAAATTGATATTGGAATACCTGTTCTTCCCTAAAGGTTATATATTGGGTTTCGCCGCGGGTATACTCTACGCCCAAAATCTGGGCAATTTCATCCTCATCGTCCAAATGAAAGCCGCTGTATTTCCTCAGCTCGCCTTCCGGCAGCCCCCATTCCACTCCATCAGGGTTTTCGCCAAGATCTATTAAAAGGTATTCAGCGTCATTGTCAAAAAGGATTAGGACGTCGCCTTCCCGGGAATCAATGAAATTGCCGTTGTTGTTATGCTCAAAGCCCGATAAATCCAATTCCGCGCCCATCAGATCAACCGTCTGGAAGCGCAGCCTGTCCGCCTCTATAACAGCTTGCCGGTTTTCCCCCAAGCTATATTCCAATCCCTCTCCAAATATCAGCGCAAGCATGTCTGTTTCGGGGGTAAAAATTAAATCGTGGTCCGTAATCATTGAATATACGGCCTCAATATAGGGGAACCCCGCAGCTATTTCGTCCAGAAGCAGGAACATGATGTCGGCGTCATGGTTTTCCGCCATATATAGTATTGTATATGCCCGGGTAACGTATTCCCTGGCCATAATTTGGCCCGTTCCGTAGTAATGCAGACGCAAAAGGTCTAAGGAATCGTCGCTCATCCGACGGAACTCACCGTTTTCCCCGTACCAGGCGTCAGCCGTCGGGTTGGCAAAGCTGTGAGCAAATTCGTGAATGACAAGTTCCAGAAAATCCCCATAGTATCCGGTCACGGGAAGCACCGCGTAGTTAATGCCCCAGATTGTAGGGCCAAACGCGCCGCCGGAACTTGACGGATAGATGCTTACGCGCAGTTCTTCCGGGCTGAAACCGAATTGATGAAACCAATCATAGTTGATTTTGCTCAGCAGCTCGTCCGCCATACGTTGGGAGAGTTCCTCAAAGTAAGCGGTATTTGACGCGAAGAATTCCCCGAAATTGCTTTCCGCATAGAAATCATTGATTAAGGGGATGAATTCGTCTACAATTTCCGGAGTCCAGCGTTCATCCTCATACCAAAACGCCGCCCCCTCCATAAGCCTAAACCCGTCGCCCGCCCGCTCCATGTAAAGCGCAAGCCACATGGGGGCATCAAAACCTATCCCGCGGCTTTGCCTCAGATGCCTTGCGTATTCCGCCGCGGGGTGATCCGCAAACTCCCCAAAGGCTGGGAAAAGGCTTTGCTGGTACTGCGTTAATTCATCGCTGTACACCCAGATATCCCCGGATAAGCGCATGATCAGCGAAATAAGCTCCACCGATTCGTACACCATGTTTAAGCGGGAACCATACTTCGCATCATCGCTGTCCGGAGCGCCCGTTTGTGCGGCGTCCCAATTATCAATTCTCCCGACGCAAGCCGATAACGCTGTGGCAAGCCCTATAACCAGCAATATGACAATGAATTTTCTCATGCCTGACCTCCTGATTTAGAACCTAATTTAACTCATATTCTTGGATGGAAGCAGTATAACATTTATATAAAATAATGTCAAGTAGTTTAGTAGGAATTAAAATAAAAAAAGCGCGCCGGAATCTGCCCGGCGCGCCTTGTAATTTAAGACTATGTTATTCTTCGAAGGCCTTTTTGATCTTTGCGCAGGCGTCGTCCAATTGTTCGTAAGTGATGACAACCGGCGGAGCGAAACGAATGGTAAAATCATGGGTTTCCTTCGCCAACACGCCGTTTTCGATAAGCTTCTTGACATAAGGCGCGGCGTTGCAATCGAATTCCACGCCAATCAGAAGCCCCCTGCCCCGGATATCCACAATCTTGCTGTTTTTGATCTCTTTAAGCTTGCTCTTGAAATATTCGCCTTTTTCGCGGGCCTGTTTCGGGTAATCGTCGCGTTTCAGGATTTCCATGGATTTCAGCGCCACGGCACACGCAAGCGGGTTTCCGCCAAAGGTTGAGCCATGTGAGCCCGGGGTAAACACGCCTAAAATATCGTCATTGGCGACTACCGCCGAAATCGGCATAATGCCGCCGCCCAGCGCCTTGCCGAAAATATAGACGTCAGGCTCGAAGCCCTCATACTCGCAGGCGAACATGGTGCCGGTACGCGCAAAGCCCGTTTGCACCTCGTCCGCGATAAAGAGGACGTTCTTTGATTTGCACAGCTCGTAAGCCTTTTTCATAAAGCCCTCGGGCGGTGTGATTACGCCGGCTTCCCCCTGCACGGGCTCCATCAGGAACCCTACGGTGTTGGGGGTAATCGCCGCCTCAAGCGCCTCAAGGCAGCCGTATTTAACGACCTTAAAACCGGGGGTAAACGGGCCGTAACCCTTACGCGCCACTTCGTCGGTGGACATGGAGATGATGGTGACGGTTCTGCCGTGGAAGTTCTCGCTGCATACGATAATCTCCTGCTTGCCGTCCTCCACCTTTTTGACGAAGCTGCCCCATCTGCGGGCCGTCTTAATAGCCGTCTCAACCGCCTCGGCGCCCGTGTTCATCGGCAGCACCATGTTCTTGCCCGTCATCTTGCAAAGCTGTTCGCAAAATTCGCCAAGGATGTTATTATAAAACGCCCTGGAACTGAGCGTAACGTTATCCAGCTGGTCTTTCGCCGCCTGAACGATCTCAGGGTGCCTGTGCCCGAAGTTAAGCGCCGAGTACGCGCTGAGCATGTCGTAAAACTCGTCGCCCTCAGGGTTTTTGACCATACAGCCGTCGCTGTACGCGAAAACAACTTCCTTAGGCTTATAGTTGTGCGCCCCGTACTTTTCGGTCTGGTCGATTATTTGCTTGGATGAAGACAAACTAATCCCTCCTTAAATATATATAAAAATTATATCCCCGTAACAGGCGTTTGTCAATGTACAATGCCAAGTTGTTTCAAAAGCATATGCCCGTCCATTGTCGCCCATATCTCGGCTATTTTATTAATGTCCGCCATACCACCCCTATAAAATCACTTGCTACTCATACACCTTATAAACATATTCCGAAGTGGAAAGCGACAGCAGCGCCCCGTACGCAATGGAAAAGCTGATCACGCCGCCCACCTTATACGGTTTATCCGCGTCCGTAACATTCAGGATCATATGGTCGCTGGATTGCCCCAGGATTTCAACACCGGGCTCCAGCGGCTTTATTTTGCCGATGTCGACATCCTGCCGCCCGCAGGCCACAATCGCACGCAGCATATCGCCCCTGTCACAGAAAACGACCTCCTCGCCAAAAGCGTTCAGACCGATCTCACCAACAGGCATGCTTGGCTTTTTCTTCAGCTCAATAATTTGCGCATCCAGCCTGAAAATGTCTTCATGCATATGCGGGATAAGCTGTTGATACGAAGTTTCGCGCCCGAAAAACACCACCTCGCCAAGGCGCAGGTTGGTAATTTCTTCAGGCATGGTACGGCTGGTTAATAGATGCATGGAACCGGAATTCCCTCCGGAGATAACATTTATATTAACGCCGTACTTGCCGGTAATTTCCTTCACGACGCCTGTAATGATATTCAAGCTTTCCAACGTGGGTATAACCCCGCCGAAACAGTTATAGTTCACGCCGATGCCGTGTAATTCAATGCCCGGGAGCTTCAGCATTTCCCCGGCGATGTTCACGGCATCCCCGGGCAAAACGCCTTCGCGCAGATCGCCCACGTCAACCATTAATATAATTTTGTGTTTCCTGCCCAATTTTACGGCATGTCCGGACAGTGCTTCCACGGTTGCTGTTTCGGAATTTAAGCTTATATCCGCTGTTTCGACAACTTCCTCCGCTTCCGACAGCATCGGCAGACGCAGCAGCCATTTCGTAACGCCGGGATAATTAATTTTCCTTAAATTAGGCAGCCTTGTGTCCGCAAAGTCTCTCACGCCGGCTTTGTAATAAACCCCGGTCATTCCGGGCGCGGCGCAGAAGCTCTTTGTCACCGCGCAAAAAGATATATTGTTTTCGGCGCAGATTTTTTGGATAATATTAATGTTTTCCGCCAATTTTGCCGTGTTTGTTATAAGCGCGGGGTATTTCATGAAAACCCTCCAATACTCTGCTTCATCAGCTCCAACGCCTTATCCCCATACGCCGCCGACAAAACCCCAAGCGACGCCATTATATAGCTGTTATCAATTAGAACCCTAGCGTGCGTACGCGGCCCAAGCCTTGGGCTTGACCTCGGCTCCAGCATGTTTTTTAAGATGTTTACCCTGTTCGGAAGCCTTGTCAGCGCGCCGCCCGTGCCGACGATATATTTTACGGCAGTCAAATCCTTGCCCAATGCCACGGTCTTTTTCCCCGCAGGCCCGTAAAAATCAACCAGCCTGCCCGCGTGGCGCTCCAGCGCGCCGGACACAGCCGCGGCGGTCAGCCTCTCGATAAATCTTATCTCCGCGTCCGTTTCCGGTATGGGCTTCGCGGCGGCGATCAGCTCCGCCGCGTTGGGGAACTCCCTTTCAAGCTCCGCCAGCCCGATCTTTTCCACAATATGCGCGATGTTCACGTACACGCCCAAATCGCCCTCAACCGTGCGTTTGGCCATGGGTTCCGGGCTTATCGCCAGCTCGCTTATCTCGGTCGAACCCTCCGTTACGGAATGCAGATCCGTGGTTGCGCCGCCCACGTCAAAAACCGCCAGATCCCCGATTTCATCATACAAAAGCTTCGCCGCCGCCATAACAGCCCCGGGCGTGGGCATAATCCTGCCCCTCACCATTTGGCGTATTTCCGCCATTCCCGGCGCGTGTACGATATGCTCCTCGAAAACGTCCTGTATTATAGCCCGCGTGGGCTCGACGTTCAGCACATCGACGCTTGGATAAACATTCTCCGCAATCGTTACCTTAACGCCCTTTTCCGCCGCGATAAGCGCGATTTCCTCACGGTTCTGGATATTCCCGGCGTAAATGAACGGCACGTCGGGGCAGGCGTCCGCAAGCTTCTCGAAGTTATAGACCGCCGTCTCCCGCTCGCCGTAATCAACGCCGCCCGCCACAAGGATGATATTGGGCTTCTGCTCCCTGACCCGGGCGATATCCGTACGCATAAGCTTACCCGCCGTCACGAACTTCAACACCGCCCCGGCCCCCAGCGCCGCTTCCTTCGCCGCCCTAACCGTCATGTCGTAAACCAGCCCGTGGACGCACATCTTCAAACCCCCGGCGGCGGAGCTTGCCGCCAGCATTTCGCCCCATTCAACCGGTTCGCCCAAATTGCGTTCCAAATCCGCAACGGCATTGCGCAACCCCACGCGCACATCCCCGGCCAAAACGCTGGTAGCGGCCTGCCCCTGCCCCGCGAATCTCAGGGGGTCAAAGGTAAAGGCGTTTACGACCGTCGTTGTGCTTCCAATTTCCGCTACCAGCACGTCGGCTTTCATAATCTATCTCTTTTCTCTTCCGGCTTTGACGAGGAAGCTGGCCACGTCAATACCCTTGGTACCGCGCCCGAAACCGGCGTCCATGCCGACTTCCCTGGCTATTTCGTGGGTTACCTGCGTGCCGCCCGCGACAAGGATAAGTTTATCGCGCACGCCCTTTTCGATGCAAAGGTCGTGGATTTTCCTCATGTTCTTGGTGTGGATGTCGTCATGGGTGATGATGGTTGAAATCAGGATGGCTTGTGCATTGGCTTCAATCGCCGCGTCAACCATCTTTTCGCAGGGCACGGACGTACCCAGATAGATGTATTTCACGCCGTATTTCTCGATGCCGCCGTGTTTGATGTCAAGCGTTTCCTTCAAGCCGACGGAATGCTCGTCGTTCCCCACGGTTCCCGCCACTACAAGGATGGGATGCCCGGCGATATCTTCGCGGATTTCGTCCTCGGACAGGGTTGGAATAACCTCGGGGATAACAAGCTCGTTTATGTCGATGTCGAACTTGACGCGGCCCTTGATTTCCACCAATGTCCCCTCGGATGGGTGCAGACATTTTTTATGGACGACGGTAACGTCCTCCAGCCCCATTTTTTCACCGCATTTGATGGCGGCAAACTCGGCCGTCCTGATGTCGGTGGGCAGGAAGATGGCGGTTGTGACGATGCCGTCCGCCTTCCACTCAACCTCCGGTTTTAACAGGGAAGAATTATCGTATTTAGATGTCTCGTTTAAACGCGTGTTCACATTGTCGAAATCATCCAGCTCGTCAATGTAAATGAGCTTTGAGCGGTCCTCAAAGGTATCGCCGCCGATGGCTTCCGAAGCCTTTTTGAACCGCGCCGGAACATTGTTGTACCCGTAATGCACGGAGACGGGTGCGAAATAGTCCACGTCGCGCTCGAACACCATGCCCGCGCCTATTCCGTCGTTTATCACGCGGGGGATGCCGTCGCCGTTACGCTCGGGATAACAGCCGCTGTCGATGAAGAAGCCTTCCTCCACGGCCTTGAAATAGCCGCCAACGGCAAGTATCTCCTCCATAAACAGGATCGCCCGCTCTTTAAGCTCGCGCGCATCCTGTCCCAAAACGCCGCCGCGGTTGAGCTCAACCATTTCGCGCAGGCCGTCCATGCCGTTCAGCGCCTGCTTCGCGGTGTCTATGGCGGCGATGTTGTTATAGTGCCACGGCACGTTGCGGCCTTCGTCCGGCGTGATCGTGGACTGGATATCCGCGCTGGTAAGCCTTGATATTACAAGGTTCAGCGTGTGCGTAACCGTCGCCTCGCGCATATCGGACTCCATATATTTCGTGTGCTGCTGGGCGCGCATTTTATAATCTCTGAACAAGTCGCGCAGGGCTACGGCGTAGGGCAGGTCAAGCCGCATACAGGGCGCGGGCGGCGCGGTGGGCGGTACGGTTGAAAGCGCGATATTTTCGGGCTTTACACCAACCTTCCTTGAGAAAACAGAATTTATCGCGTGCTGCACCATCAGCTCGGGCATGACCTTCCACGCCTTCATAGCCGTGGCGTTGGCGTTGTGCGCGCCGTCTATCTGCAAAATCTCCGCCCATGCCATGATGCTCTTGGCCTCGCACGCGTCCACGAAACTGCGCACCATGTTTATGTTCCGGTAAAGTATGTTGTACTGCGGGTCCTGATGCGCGCCGTTTACGCCTTCCTCGGCAAACATCACGGCAATATCCGGCCCCGCCACGCCCGAAATGTATGAATGGAAATTAATGGGCCGGCCCACTTCCTCCTCGATGGCGTCGATGGCCTTGCGCGTGGCGCGCACCTGCTTGCGGGTGATGGTTATGCCGCCTATGCCCTGCGGCGTGCCCTCGATAAGCGAGTCGTAATGGCTCTGCCCGGCTGTACGTATGACCATGATGTGATCCGCGCCGTTCCAGGCCGCCATGCGCATACGCCTGATATCGTCCTCGAAACGCCCGCTGGCGATTTCGGTGGTTACAACGCAGTCGGGCTGGGGGTCTATGCCGCCGATACCGCGCGAACCGGGCAGGGGGATGTAGTTTTTCAAGCCCTCGGAGGCCTCGTGGTATTCAAAATCCCCGACTTTCATGGACTTGCCGTGTTTTTTGCGCCAATGCCAGCCGCGGCGTTTCGGCTCGTATTTATCCAGACCCTGAAGCAGTTCGCGGATATCTATTTTTTTGTCCGGATCCAGTTTCATTACCTGCCACCTCCAAACAAGGTATCGACGGTGTCCCATTCCTTGCCGTCCGCAAGCAGAAGCCCGGCTTCCCGGACGCTAATGCCCTTTTTCTCGGCCAGCCTCCAGACCACGTTGCCGCAGCCCTTGCCCATCAGGCCTTTTTTGATAACGCCGTCAACGATGGGCTTGACCTCGATGCTTGAAAAACCCATACGGAGCAAAACGCTCCTTTCAACGGCGGGCGTCGTATTCTTATATCCCAAATCCAGCATGGGCTGCACAATCTCACCCGCCAGCGCCCAGAATTTTTCGTAAATCTGCTCGTCGGTCAGGTTTTTTAGGTGTTCGCGCCTTTTTTCAAAATCATCCTGCCTTTTCACTTACATCCTCCTTAATTCGTGTCGGTTATTTCAAACGAACCGGTTGAGCTTGACAACTCAATACGCGAAGCGGCGCCGCTGTTCCGAAGCCCGTCTCTGTCAATTGATTCGCCGTTGTAAGATAATCCGCCGCGTACTGTGCTGAAGTAGATATCATAATTATCCGCGGAAGCGTCAAGCCGTATATGCCCGCTGCCGCTGGATGTATACACAGATAGATTATTAAATGCGCAATCCTCAATAATAACCCGCCCGCTTGACGCGCCAACCGATACGGTACCGGCAAACCCGTTGTTTTGCGCGCTTACGGTACCGGATGAAACATTAAAACCCGTATTATCGTTAAATACGCTGTTTACCGCGCTTACAGCCCCGCTTGACGCGCTTAAATCCGCATAGCGGTTAAAAACGCTGTTATATATACTTACTGTCCCGGATGATACGCTTAAATCTACATAATGATTAAAAACGCTGTCATACGCGCTTATAGTCCCGCTTGACGCTCCAGCCGTTACATTACCGTTTAATTGAGCGTTTGAAAAACTCACATTACCGCTGGAAACATATGCCTGCAAGCTGTCAAGCGCCAAGGATTGGGGTATTATAATCTCAACAGTGACTCTTGGCTCTTTGCCCCGTGATTCAAGATAGTTGAAATACCACGCCCTATTATACCCAACGCCTGAAATCATCGTGCCTGAAAACAACCCATGAGATGTACGCGTACCCGTAATCCTGTGATATGGAATATCACCCTGCGAAATCGTGAGATTTCCGTTGTCTGCGTGTAACGCGTACTGATTTTCCAGCCACCCAAAATACCGTACCATCAATTTATCGCCGCCGGTTGTGATAACGATGTTGTCAAAACTTGCCGAGATATCAACGGCGGTAATATCGTCAAACTCAATCTCCGTCAATCTGGCTTCTTCGAAAAGCAGCTTTGACAGCTCGTTTAAATCGTCATGATAAACGAATCCATCCGGCGACAATTTCAATGTTACCGAGTGGCCGGAGGATTCGGCAAGCACCGGTTCAGGAACGGTTGAGCAGCCCGAAAGCGCAAACAGCGACACTAATAAAACAAGTATTTTTTTCACCTAAAATCCCTCCAGTTTTTACCTGATTCATGCCTCCAATTCTTTTATAACTTTCTTAACAAACTCCGTATCGGCCTTAATTTCCTCCGCAAGGAATTTCACGTCCGCGTCCGATACCTCTTTGACGTTATAATTCGCCAAACAATTCTTTATATAAGACTTCCTTGCCTTGTTCAGGTCGAAATCACGAAGCTTTATCATAGACGGGCAGGAAGGCAGTACGATGCTTGCTCCGGGGACTTCCGCGTCCGGCTCGCCGAACTTAACCTCAATGCCGTTTTCGCGGGCAAAGGTAAGCTGGGGCATATGGTGCTTGCCCGCGCCGGTGTATTCGGTCTCCTGAACGACTATTATTTGCCCGTCCTTCATTTCCTGGGCCAAGGCGAACGCGGCGGTGAGGGAGGTGTTCCCGGCGGGGCCGCGCTCAAGGCCCTCAAGGGCGGCAAGGGCTTCGGTCATGTAGAATACTTCGCCTTGCTTTACAAGCAGGTATCTGTCCAGGTAACGCAGGCTTCTTGCCGCGTTTCTCGGTACGTCGGAGCGGTCCGGCCAGGTGGCGAAGGGGATGCCGAAGCCGGTATGCCCGGTTGTGAAGGATTTCCTGTTAAAGGCTTGATCCGACGCCATGTGCAGGCCGGAGAGGTCCACGCTTACGCCGATGACACACGCGTCCTTCGCGCCGGCTTTGATAAGGCCGCGCGCCGTTCCCGTAACATTTCCCCCGCCGGCGTGCGTTACCAGCACCGCGTCGGGGTAACGGCCGTGTTTTGCCATAAACTGGGAAGCTATCTCCGCGCCAAGGGTCTCAACCCCGGCTATGCCGAAGGGGGTGTAGAGCGAAGCGTTGAAATATCCGGTTTCCTCCAGCAATGTAAGGAAAGCGTAGAATAACTCCGGCCCGACGCTCAGCTGGATTACCTCCGCGCCCATTGCTTCGCAGGCGCGCTGCTTCTCAAGTATCTCGGGCTGGCCCACCTTGCGCGAGTCGTAGGTTTCCTGCACCACTATGCATTTCAGCCCCTGCATTGCCGCCTGGCTTGCCACCGCCGCGCCGTAGTTGCCGCTGGTCGCCGTCAAAACGCCTTTGTAGCCCAATTTCTTGGCGTGGTAAACGGCGCAGGCGGCGCGCCTGGCCTTGAAGCTGCCGGAGGGGTTGCATGCCTCGTCCTTGATGAATATCCGCGCGGCCTGCTCGGTTTTGGACATTTTACGGGCAAGGGCGGTTATGTTCCTAAGCTCGATAACAGGCGTGTTCCCAACGGAGACGGAGCTTTGGATTTCATTTATCTCTTCCAGGGCATAACCCGTTTCGGACATCATTTTTTCATAGTCGAATGCGATGCCGCCGGTTTCGTACGCCGAATAATCTATGCCGATGGATTTCTTCATAATCTCGTTTTTGCGCGACATTACGGCTCCATATGAATTATCCCTCATGTTCACACCCCCAACAGCTTTTTGACCTGCTGCCTGACCTCGGACAGCTCCGGGATATAGCTCCCGAAGCTGTGCGCGTACGCGGGTTCAACCTCGTCCAGCAAACCCCTCACGGTTCTGCCCGTAACTGTCGTAATCTCGCATTCCGCGCCGATTTCCGCGTCGGCGTTCAGGTATCCCTTCACCCACATCACAAGCGGCGTTTTCCGGGTGTCCTCCGGCACCTGCGGGGCGCGTTCCTCAGGCTTCAGCACTATGCTATGTATTTGTACCCATTGGCCTTTTTTTGCTGACATAGACGTACCTCCAAATCAATCAAGTTTCTTAATCATATGCCTGAAATCGCCCATAATAGCCCTCGGCACGGGCAGGTCAAGCATGGTGACGACGCCCGGGGCCGCGTTTATTACGTGGGGGATCATGTTTACGGACATGGAGATGGTGCCGATGCCGCCCGGGATTTCGGGGGTTATCGCCATACTGATGTTGGGGGTGCCTTTTATCTGGATGTAGTCGCCTGTGTTTGTGCCCTCAATATGGGGCAGGCACTGCTGCGGGTGATCCATGTGGATTTTCACCTCGCCGTTTACATATCCGTAACCCTGCTGGCGTATGCCGGCAAGGTTCCCCGGCTCGACGGTGGCGTAGGGGCCTTCGCGGTGGGTGTTGGAGATGATGGGATCCTTGGTCTGCTCCACTTTCTCAAGCTTCCAGCCCAGCGCTTCCGCTACCATGGCTATGGATTCGGGGAAACCCACATGCCCGGCAAGGTCGTTTGCCGCCATGCGTTCCCTGTACGTCTCGGGAGTGATGCCCACGCCTTGCTCGTGCATAACGGCGGGGCCGAAGGGGGAGAGGTCGTTTACGCGCTGGGCGGCTATGGAGGTTACCTCCTCGCATGTGCCGGTCAGGGCGACTATAAGGTAGTCAAGGATAAAGCCGGGGTTTATGCCCGTGCCAAGTGCGGTTACGCCGTTTTCCCTGGCGATTTTGTCAAGGCTTGCGGTCAGCTCGGGGTTTTGCGCTTGGGGGAAGGCGAATTCTTCGGCGGTGGAGACTACGTTGAGCTTATTTTCAAGGGCAAGCTTTATTTTGTCGTAGGAGTCCTTTGTGAAGGAATCCGTGCAGATTACCACAACGTCGCAGCTTTTATGGAAGATGACTTCCTCGACGTTATTGGTGATTGTAACGGCGGGGTGGTCCTTGCGCTCCACGCCAAGCAGCTCGTGGATTTCTTTGCCCAGGTTGCTTCTCCTGTTTATGACGCCGGTGATTTCAACGCCCTTTTTCTTCAGCAGCATGGCGCCTACGCCCCTGCCCATTGCTCCGAATCCCCAAATCGCTACTTTTACGTTTCTCATGTACTTCATTTCTCCTTTATATTTAGTAATTTAAAAAATTAACAACGCCGGTAATCTCACCGTTTTCGGTGTAGTATCTGGGCACGCGCCTCGGCATCATGCACAGTATTTCATAGTTTACGGTTCCGATAAGCGCGGCGACCTGCTCAACCGGGATAACGGCGCCTTTCTGCTCCCCGTAGATAACCACGGTGTCGGAGACGGCAACCTCGCCCGCGATATCGGTGATGTCAACCATGCACTGGTCCATGCATATCCTGCCGATAACCGGCGCGGTCTGCCCGTTTACAAGCACTTTCAGCTTGCCTGTCATGGTTCTGCCTATCCCGTCTGCGTAACCGGCCAGTATAGTGGCGATTTTTGATTTCCTCCCGGTTACGAAAAGCCTGTTGTAACCGACCGCCGTGCCCGGCTCCGCTTCATTTATGCGGACAATCTGGGTTTTAAGCTGCATTGCCGGTTTGAGGTCTATAATCCGTTTGTCGATATCCTCGGAGGGGTAGCATCCGTATACGGATATCCCAATGCGCACCATGTCGAAACGCGCTTCGGGGTAATTTATGGAACCGCCGCTGCTGGCGGCATGCTTGATTTTGATTGGAATGCCGGCGTTTTCAACCTCTTCGTAAATTGCCTTTAATTTATCGATCTGCGTGATGGTATAGGCGCCGCCCGCTTCGTCCGCCGAGGAGAAATGGGTGTAGATGCCCTCGATTTCGATATTGGGCAGGGAATGGATATATTTCACGGATTCCAGGGTTTCGCCGGGGTTAAAGCCTACGCGGGTCATTCCCGTGTCTGTTTTTATGTGGATTTTGACAGGATTGGCGGCTCTTTCGGAGATATGCAACGCCATCTCCCTTGAAAAAACCGTCATGGTCAGGTTATGCTCAAGGGCTTCGCCGATACGCTCCTTCGCGACGTGGTTAAAGAGCAAAATAAAAGCGGTGACGCCGGAACGCCTCAGCTCGATCCCTTCGTCAAGCGAGGCGACGCCGAATGCGTCACAGCCTTCCTTTTCCAACCTTTTTGCCAGCGTGCACGAACCATGTCCGTAAGCGTTTGCTTTCAATACGCACATTACGCGGACGCCGGATACCCGTCGGAGTTCGTGAAAATTGTGCGCTATGCTGTCTAAGTTTACCTCTGCCCAAGTCCTGTTGGGGGCGGTCAATACCATGGCTGATCTCCTTACTCATAAGATGTGGATCAGCCCTTATTATACCCTTTTTAGGGATTTTTGTCCATAGAATATTAAGCGGTAATATCCAAAAATTGCCCGACGGTCGGGTCGGCGCTTACGGGCGCGGGAACGTCGGCGTCCAGGGCATCCAGCATCTGTCCCACATCCTGCATCTGGTCCAGCGACATTTTTAATACCTTCATGGACACTTCGGTCATTATCCTCGCGCCGGACATATCCATTGAAAGCTTTGCGATATCCATAAAATACCTCCTTTTAACGGATTACCTTAACCGGGCATTTCTTCGCGCACTCGCCGCAAAAGCCGCATTTATCATAGTTTATGGCGGCAAGGTGGTTTTTAACGCTGACAGCCCCGTACATACAGATTTTTTCGCATAACTTGCACGCCAAACAGCCCGCGCCGCATATCCCGCGTACTGTTTTACCGTCTGCGCGGCTGTTGCAAGCTACGCGGAACGCGTTTTCCGCCGGGATAAGCGTAATCAGTTTACGCGGGCAGGCTTTAACGCATTTGCCGCAAGCAGCGCAAATACTTTCGTCAACCGCCGCGATTCCGTCATGGAAACCGATTGCGCCCTGTGCGCATACATTTTCGCAGCTTCCCATACCCAGGCAGCCGTAAGCGCATTCCTTGGGGCCGCCTGACAGGTCCGCCGCGGAACGGCAATCCCGCAAACCGTCATAATTGAACCTTACGGCGGATTTCGACAATCCGCCCGAACACCGGATATAGGCGGTTGTCTTTACCGCCCGCGAAATTTCCTGACCCATGACTTCCGCTATTCCGGCGGCGCAAGTCTCTCCGCCCAGGGGACAGGCGTTGTTTTCCGCTTCGCCGTTAGCGATGGCCTCCGCAAGCTGATCACAACCCGCAAACCCGCACCCGCCGCAGTTAGTGCCGGGTAAAAAGCCACGGATCAGCGAAACCATGCCGTTTTCCTCAACGGCGAAGCGCTTTCCGGCAAAGCCAAGACCCGCCCCAAGAACCAGCCCCAACCCGCCTATAACCGCAACGGCAGGCACCATTTCTATTATTATCGGATAAATTATGGAAATCATAATATCCCCCTGAAACCCAAAAACACGACGCTCATCAGCCCGGCGGCGATGAGGGCGATTGGGAAGCCCCGGAACGCCTTAGGGATGCTGTTGAATTCAATCCGCTCGCGTATGCCGGCGAAGAGGATAAGTGCCAGGGTAAAGCCCGCCGCGCCGCCTATGCCGTTGATTACGGCGTGGAAGAGCGTGAAGCCCTCCTCGCGGATATTTATAACCGCGACGCCCAGCACGGCGCAGTTTGTGGTTATAAGCGGCAGATACACGCCCAGCGCCTTGTAAAGCGACGGGCTGGATCTCTTTAAAAACATCTCAACAAGCTGGACAAGGCTGGCAATTATCAGTATAAAAGCGATATTATAGAGGTATTCCAGCTCATAGCGCACCAGCAATCCATAATAAACGATATAAGTAACCGCCGAGGACAGCGCCATCACGAATGTAACGGCAAGACCCATGCCCACGGCGGTCTCGAGCTTCCGCGAAACTCCCAGAAACGGGCAGATACCCAGGAACCGCGACAATACGAAATTATTAACCAGTACGGCGCTTACAAACACCACAAATACGTTCATCTATGCGCCCTCCTGGTTTTTACCGGCAAAAATGATTTTTATATTATTGAATAAAGCCATCAGCAGGCCCAGCGTTATAAACGCGCCGGGCGGCAGTATCATCAGGAGCGTACGGGGGAAGCTTTGCGGCAGGATGATTTCAAAGGCCGTATCCGTCAGTATCGTGCCGTTGCCCAGAAGCTCCCTGAACGCGCCGATGATTACCAGCGCGGCGGTAAAACCCAGCCCCATGCCTATGCCGTCCAGCAGGGACTTAACCGGCGGGTTTTTCGCGGCGAAGGTCTCCGCGCGGGCCAGAATGATGCAGTTTACGACGATAAGCGGGATAAACAGGCCCAGTGAGTTATTAAGGGCGGGCAGGTATGCCTTCAGCAAAAACTCAACGATAGTCACAAAGCTTGCGATAACGACGACATAAGCGGGAATGCGGATCTGGTCCGGCACAAAATGCCGTATAAGCGACACGAACAGATTTGAGAAAACCAGAACCGCCATCGTTGAAAGCCCCATGCCTACACCATTTACGGCGGTTGTGGTGATAGCCAGCACAGGACACATGCCGATAACCTGAACAAATGTCGGGTTCTCGTCAAATATGCCGTTTTTCAGGATTTTATCGTATTTCATCAGGGTTCGCCGACCCCCTTTCCGGGGTTCCAGCTTAAATATTCGTGGTAAAATACCCAGGCGTCGTTAACCGCGCCGGAAACCGCCCTGGAGGTGTTCGTCGCGGCCGTAACGGCGACGATATCCCGAGGGTTCGCGCTGCGGGTTTTTACGACATTGAACGGCCCCTCACGCCCGGTAAACTGGGACAGGAACGCCGGTCTGGCGGCGTTTGCCCCCAAGCCGGGGGTTTCCTCATGGGACACCAGTTTAACGCCCAGAATAACCCCGCCGGCATCCAGCCCGACGCATACGGTGATGCCGCCCTGGTCGCCCTGGCGGTCTACGTAAACCACATATCCCACAGGGTTGGGGGAACTGCCCTTTGTCGCTATGTAATAAGATACAACGCCGTATCTGTTCCCCGTCGTAAATTCTTTGGAAAAACCGGGATCATCTATGCCCGTCAAAACCTCTTCCATTGCGGCTTCACGCGCTTCGCGCACGTTTTCATCTATCATCGGCTCAGTGATGTAATTGACCGCGCCCAGCGCCGCCGCCGCAGTCAAAGTGATAATAAACAGCCTAAAACCGGTTTTGACTATACCCATTTCCTCCTCTTCCGCGCGTTAAGAATCCGGGTCTTGTGAACCTGTCAATCAGCGGCGTGCAGATATTCATTAAAAGGATGGCGTAGGTCGTGCCCTCGGGAAACGCGCCGTAAAACCGGAACACGGCGTGTAAAACGCCGCATCCAGCGCCGAAGATGATCTGGCCCTTTGGGGCAATGGGCGATGTGCCGTAATCCGTCGCCATAAAAATCGCGCCCATCAGCACGGAGCCCGTAAGCACCTCATAGAGCCAGTTACCGGTAAGGATACTGCCGCCGCGCCCCGCCATCCACGCAAAGAGCGGCACCAGCAGCGAAAAAACCAATAGATATAAAACAGGAATGCGCCATGAAATAACGCGTCTTATTAAAAGATAAGCAAAGCCCAGAAGCAGCGCCCAGGCGCATGTTTCGCCTATCGACCCAAGTATATTGCCGTTAAATGCGCGTTGCAGATCCACCGCCGTTAAGATGCCGCCGCTTCTAAGATGTCCCAGCGGCGTCGCGCCCGTAAACGCGTCAAATACGCGACCGGATTGGGTTTGGTTCCAATTTGTCATTATAACGGGATATGCCGCGAGAAGAAAGGCCCTTGCGCCCAGCGCGGGGTTTAAAAAATTCTGCCCAAGCCCGCCGAACAGCTGTTTTACGATAATTATAGCAAAACCCGCGCCGATAGCCGGAACCCACAGGGGAACCGAAACGGGCAGACTGAGCGCCAGCAGAAGCCCCGTTATAACCGCGCTCATGTCGTTTACCGATGAGCCGCGTTTTGTAATAAGGCAGAATAAATACTCGGAAACAACCGCCGCCAGCACGGAAACGCCTATAACCGCCGCCGCGCGGAACCCGAAGTAATAAGTCCCCATAACCGCGGCCGGGGCAAGGGCGATAATGACGTCCAGCATGATGTCGGTGACCGTTTCCTTGGACCTGATGTGCGGGGACGATGATACCCACAGTCTTTTATCCGCCATATTCCGTATCCCCTCCCCTCTGGGAGCGCGGGCGTCCCGCCCGCAGAACAACCCGTTTCTGCGCGTCGCGGATGCTCTGTGTCAGATGCCTCTTCGCCGGGCAGATATACGTGCAGCTCCCGCACCCGATACAAGCCGCGCCGTTGATTTCCGCGAACATACCGTCGTCAGCGGCAATAGCGTATTTATTCAAGTCATAAGGAAACAGCCCCATGGGGCAGCGGGCCGCGCATTTTCCGCAGCGTATGCAGTTTTTTTCCGGCGGGATATAGGCTTCCTTCTGGGTTAAGCACAGAAGGCCCGCCGATGTTTTTGTGACGGGTATGTCGATATTGTGCAAGGACACCCCCGTCATAGGGCCGCCGAAGATAAATTTAACGGGAGATTTCCGGAAACCGCCCGCGGCCTCAACCAGAGCGTCGAAGCTAAGCCCGATTGGAGCCTCGTAGTTCCCGGGACGCGCTATGGCACCGCCCGCGACGGTTATTACGCGGCGAGTCAGCGGTTCGCGCCGCCTAACCGCGCGTTCTACGGAAACAACGGTTGAGATATTAATTACGATACAGCCGATATCGGAGGGCAAACCGCCGTCCGGCACGTTCCTTCGCGTACAGGCCTGTATAAGCTGTTTTTCGGAGCCTTGGGGATATCTGGACGCAAGCGCCGCAACCTCAATGCCGCGCTCCCCCGCGCAAGCGTTTCCAAGCATGTTAACCGCGTTCATTTTATTGGATCCCACGGCGATAATACCCTTTGCCGCCGGAAAAAGGCGCATTATTATTTTCAAGCCCGTTATTGCGCATTCACGTTCCTCCAGCATAATACGGTGGTCACCTGTAAGGTATGGCTCGCATTCGCAGGCGTTTACGATTATGTATTCAATTACCCTATCCTTTGGCGGGCTTAGTTTTATGTGGGTTGGAAAGCCCGCGCCGCCAAGGCCTACGATCCCGGCTTCGCGTATGGCTGATATAATATATTCCGGTTTTAAACGGGCAATACTTTCATCTTGTATGTTCTCCGGCAGAACCCCCGGATGGTTTTCGCAGAGGCCGTCATTTTCAACGACAATCGCCGTCACCGTATTTCCGGAGGGTACAAGCGTATCGGTAAAACCCCTGACAATGCCGGAAACGCTTGCATGCACGGGCGCGGATACGGCGGCTTTGGAATCCGCTATCTTTTGGCCCGCCAAAACCCGTTCCCCCGTGCGCACAACGGGTACGCAAGCCTCTCCGATATGCTGGCTGAGGGCATAGCGCATATGCTCACCCTCGGCGGGAAAGACGGCTTCAATGGATTTTTTGTCCGTATAATGCTTGCAGTCGGGCGGGTAAACGCCCCCGCGCCTGAATGTGCGCGTTTTCATCGGCAGCGCCTCGCGTTTGTGGGATAAGTAGGTTTATATATAACTATGTCCAAGGTTATGCAAATATGAAGGTCAACAACCGGCATAAAGTAAAAAACCGCCCTAAGCCGGCGGCTTTTTGCCAAGTTTTCGGTCTGTGCCGTTAAGAATGTGCCGGATATTGCCCCTGTGCTTCAACATCAGGATACAGCTGACGGATAGGATGACCAGAACGACCTCCATATAAAACGGCTCGAATTTAAGCCTGATAAACCAAAAGGCGGCGGGAAGTATTACAAGCGAGACAATAGCCGCGGGCGAGAACGAACGCGCTATAAAAACCGTAAGGATGGCTATGGCAAGCACAAGCCCAGTCATAAGGACATCCGTCGACAGACACAGGCCCAGGTAGCAGGCCATGCCCTTGCCGCCCCGGAACCGCATATAAATTGGGAACGAGTGCCCCAGAATAGCGCCGGCGGAGCCGTAAATCCCCGGCAGGAACCCGTTTGACGCGTCGCCGAAGACGAAGGACGCGCCTGCGCCGTTGAACAGGGCGGAGCACACGGCGTACGCCGCAACTGATTTTAACACGTCAATAACCAATATGACTACCGCGTACCTCATGCCCATTACGTCTACCGAATTCATTGTGCCCGGGTTGCCCGTGCCATGTTCGCGGATGTCGATTTTCCTGAATGTTTTCCCAAGAATATACGATGTTTGTAAGTGCCCGAAAGCATAACCTATCAAAAGCGAATAAAAACGAAACATAAAACACCCCTATTATATAAAAATCAATTTTTTAATTTTTTCTTACCGTATACCACATTTTCCGTACCGCTCAGCAAGCGTTTTATATTATCCTTATGCTTATAAGTAAGAAGCACGGCCAAGAAAGCGCCGATTATTACGGCTTCGGGCGGGTAGCCGAATAACCGGAACATAAAGGGCAAGGAGATTGCCGAGATGATGGAAGCCAGCGAAATAAAGCGGAAAATGGCGATGATGGCCATGGCCGCGCCCAGTATGATTGCGGCCATAGGCAGGTTTACCGCCAAAATCAGGCCGATGCCGCAGGCAATGCTCTTGCCGCCTCTTAACCGCATGTATACCGGGAACATATGCCCCAGAACAGCGCCGACGGAGCCGTAAAACCCCGGTAACACGCCGTTTACCCCGTCGCCGAAAGCAAAGAACGAACCCTCCCCGCCGAATATGGCGGAACAGATGATATACGCCCCCATGGACTTCATCACATCCACCAAAATCACGACTACGGCGTATTTCGGCCCCATAACGCGCAAAGTGTTCGTCATGCCGGAGCTTTTGCTTCCGTAATCCCTTATATCAATCTTTTTCACCGTTTTACCAAGGATATACGACGTCTGAATATGCCCCAGCGCGTAGCCGATCAACAATGAAAACAAACGCATCAAAACCATGACGCACCGCCTCATTTAACATTTTATTATGACTTATCTTTTTCCTTATTCCTTATAATAAAGCGGATGGGCGTCCCCGAAAAGCCAAACGCCTGCCTCAGCTTATTTTCAATAAAACGCTGATACGAATAATGCATCAGTTCCTGATCATTTACAAAGAGGACAAAAGTCGGCGGTTTCACCGATACCTGGGTAATATAATATACCCTCAGCGCGCGCCCCCGGTCTGAGGGCGGCGGCGTTACCGCCATGGCCTCGATAAGCGTGTCGTTCAGGATACCCGTCTGCACGCGGCGGCTGTGGTTCTGCGACACGGCGTAAACCGCCTCACAGAGCTGCTCGACGCGCTGCCCCGTCACAGCCGATATAAAGAGCTTCGGCGCATAGGGCATAAACCCCAGCTCCAGCTCTATCCTGCTCAAATAACTCTTCATGGTTTTGCCATCCTTCTCGATGGCGTCCCATTTATTCGTAACAATAACAGCCGCTTTGCCGCGGTCATGGGCGATCCCGGCGATCTTTGAATCCTGTTCCGAAACGCCTTCCACCGCGTCGATAACCAGCACGCACACGTCGCAGCGCTCAATCGCGGCAAGGGCGCGCACGATGCTGTACCTCTCGATATTCTCCTTTATCCTGCTCTTTTTCCTAATTCCAGCTGTATCAATAAAAAGATACCGCTGACCGTCACGCTCAATAAACGCGTCAACCGCGTCCCTTGTCGTCCCGGGGATATCGCTTACAATCGAACGCTCCTCGCCAAGCAGCCTGTTCAGTAAAGAGGATTTGCCCACATTCGGTTTGCCCACAATGGCGACCTTTATCGTCTCGTCACCGGCGTCCCCCGCCTCATCCGGCGGGAAATGCGCCGTTACCGCGTCCAGCAGATCCCCCAGACCCAGCATCTGACCCGCCGATATCGCGATAGGTTCGCCAAGGCCCAGCGCGTAAAACTCATAGGCCTCAATCTCGCCCCTCAGCATGTCGTCGGCCTTGTTAACCGCCAGCACAACCGGTTTCTTCGTCCTTCTAAGTATATCCGCGACTTTAACGTCCGCCTCGATAACGCCCGTTTTCACATCCGCAATAAACAGGATAACATCAGCCGTTTCCATCGCGACCATCGCCTGATTCATCATGTTCGTAAAAAATATGTCGTCCGAATCCGGGTCAAGGCCGCCCGTGTCCACAAGGGTAAATTTATGCCGCTGCCACTCAGCGTCCGCATAAATCCGGTCCCTCGTCACACCGGGCTCATCCTCGACAATAGATATCCGGCGCCTTGCCAGCTTGTTAAACAGCGTAGACTTCCCCACATTCGGGCGGCCTACCACTGCTACTATGGGTTTACTCATTTTTAGAACCTAAGACCTTGGGGACGCTGTCCCCAAACCCCTGCAAGGGACGCGTCCCTTGACCCTTTCGTTTCTGTATTATAGATTTATGACTGTTCGGATAAATTCGGCTCCGTTAACTGGAACTTTTAGAATGCTTACATTCAAGGCTTCTTCAAGTTCTTTCACTGTCATATCGTCCAAAAAAACATCCTCGCCGGAACGAAGCATGTTTTGAGGGATCAAAAGTTTTGCGCCCGGCTCAATTCTGCCCTTAAACGCATCTGCAATGCCGCGCCCGGTAACAAGCCCGGAAACCGTCACCGTTTCGCCAAAAAAATGGTTAGGCACGGCGGCGGTTTTTATTATAAGGCCCTTAAACCTTTCGCACAGGCGGTTTGAGAGTTCGCTGATAAAGGGTTCGGCCGCCTGCCCGGTGGCGATGTGGACGGTTTTGTTCAGTGAAATTTCGGGAGTGTTTTTGAATTCCTCGTTAAATTCCTCACGAAACAGAGCCATCATGCCTACGCCGTTTTCGAGCTGCGGAAAACCCTCGTAATCCTCATAGCCGGGCAAATCCACGCCGGCGCGGATATAAAACTCATCCGCGGCCCAAACGAACGAAGTGCCGTATTTGGCGCGAAACCCGAAGGCAAGCTCATGCACCTGCGCGATTACCGCCCTTGCGTCCGCGGGGGTAAAGGGCTCCAGCGGATATAAGCCGCCTCTGTGCTTCGTAATCCCCACGGGGACGACGGACAGGCTAAGGGCGTTCGGCATCAGTTTTACCAGTTTGTTTATGGATTTTACAAGCTCCGGCCCGTCGTTTATGCCCTTGCACAGAACGATTTGGAAGTTCATGGAAGTTCCCGCGCGCTTGAGGGCGCGAAGCCGTTTCATCAATGTGCCGGCGCGTTTATTACGCAGAAGAGTCCTGCGGATCGCGGGGCTTGCGGCCTGGACGGAGATGTTCATCGGGGATAGGCGGTAAAATCGCAGCCTTGCGAAGTCGGCGCGGCGCATATTTGTCATTGTGATATAGCTGCCGGTTAAGAAAGACAGCCGCCAATCGTCGTCCCGGAAATACAGGGTTTCGCGCATCCCCGGCGGGTTCTGGGCCACAAAGCAGAAAACGCAGTTGTTTTCGCAGCCGCGCGCGCTGTCCATCAAGCCGGTTCCGAACACAAGACCTATATCTTCGCACTCGTCCTTTGTGATGATGAAATCCGTTACGAGCCCGTTCCGTTCAATGCCGACGGATAAAGATTCCTCGTTTGACAAAAAACGGTAGTCGAATACGTCCAGTACAACTCCGCCGTTCAGCGAAAGGAAAAAATCCCCCGCCAATATTCCGGCACGGCCGGCAGGGCTGTTTTCGGTGACAGAGGTTATTAACCTCCTCATTCACCCTTGGTTTTCATGCTGCGCAAACAAGCCGTACACATCTTCACGGTAATGGCGTTGCCGCTTTTCATTATCCTTACCTTTTTAATGTTTGGCTTCCAGAAGCGGTTGGCGCGCCTTGAAACGTGGCTTCTGGTAATGCTTATGCGGTGACCCGCTATAATTCCCTTATCACAAACCGAACATTTTGCCATTTATATCTACACCTCCCACTGCTGAATTTAAACAATCCTATGTATTATATCAGAACCCTTTCGCCGTTTCAATATATTTTTGCATTAACGGGGCAAGAAATTAGTAACATCCCGCAGGCGACGGAAATCCGGGCCGGCTGAGCGGTAAATTCGTTGCTTACCCCCAATGGGTAATCGTCTGATAAAACAGCGTCTGATAAAGGATATTTAAGCCCGGACAACGTTACGCCGGAAGCCTTGCCGCCGTACGCGAAAACAGAAATGTAATCGCCGGGGTTTCCTTCGATTTGCATTTCGCAATCCGAAATGGCGGTCATTACAAAATTTTGGAAAAACAGGAATCCCGACGCGCTTTTTTTAGCGAGATACGCAAGGCATTGGATATTTGCGAACGTGTGATCGGGCCTGCCGCCCGTTCCGCCGTGGATGTGGAATACGCGGAAGCCCTTGCCGCAGCCGAACCGTATGGAGCATAGCATGTCGGTGTCGTCCTTTTCGGGTTCAAGGCGGATTATTTGGAATCGGGAGTCCGGTTCAGGCGTGGGGCAAGAATCGAAATCGCCTATTGCGAAATCGGGGCTAATACCTATTTCGCTCAGCCGTTTCAAACCGCCGTCGGCGGCTATGATTAAATCGCCGTCAACGCGCGGATACAGGTTTTCCGCAAAGAAATCCCCCGCGCCTATGATGTGGCATATGGGCATTGTCATCACCGTGAAAATGGTAACATAACAATGTACCCGTGTCAATGCCAATCCTTATCCGGCGGCAAAAACACGGGTACCTTTGCTTATTTTGCGGCTATTCGCCTGAAACTAATCTGTCTCATCCGCGTTGCCGTTCATATGGCCTGACACCTCCGTATATCTTAAAAAAGATATCCTGACGCATTGATCATATGCTTGTCGTAAAGCTGATGGCAAAGCTGTTTGTAAAACTTTATACTGTGTTTTATCAAGCTTTTGTTTTGCTTTACGATAGTATTTTGCCCGTTTTTGCGTTCCATAGTCTAGTAAAATTTTGAAAATTTTCTGGGAGCGCGGGCGTCCCGCCCGCATCTAAGAGCTGAAGTAATATCCCACGTCGCGCTTGGTAACGATATAAAGCGGCTTGGCGGGATTATCCTCCACCTTAGCGCGCAGCCTGCGGACGGTAACATCCACATTGCGCGTATCGCCGTAATGCTCATAACCCCAGACACGCTCAAGCAGCTCCTCGCGGGTAAAGACCTTGTTCGGATGGGAAGCCAGGAATTTTAACAGCTCAAACTCCTTGTTCGTAAGATCGACGGGCTGATTTTTGCGGCGCGCCTCGAATTTGTTCAAGTCTATTTCCAGTTCGTCAAAAACCATGGCGGAACCGGGGCCTTCGCCTGAAGGCAAAAAATCGGCGCGGCGGATATTGGCCTTTATACGCGCCATAAGCTCGCGCCGGGAAAATGGTTTGGTCACGTAATCGTCCGCCCCCAATTCAAGCCCCAGCACCTTATCAACCTCCTCGACACGCGCGGTAAGCATTATGATAGGCACCTGAGATTTTTCCCTGATTTTTTTGCACACCTGAAATCCGTCCAATTCGGGCATCATAATATCAAGCAGCACAAGCTCGGGGCTTTGCCCCAGCGCCTTGTCCAGCCCGTCCTGCCCGTTATAGGCCACGATGGTGTTAAACCCCTCTTTTTGCAAATTATAAGCTATAACATCCGCAATTTTTTTCTCATCTTCCACTATCAATACCGTCTTTGCCATATACATGCCTCCCACTGCTAGTTTATACCAAAGACCATTATAATATAAAACATTTTTTTTTACCATTAAAATACAAAAAAAGATAAAAAGAACACTTCTCATTTAGCGTTTCATATGTTAATATAAAATCAAGAAAACACTTGCGCTGAAGGGGAATTTACATATGAAACGCATTAAAATGTTTATGGCGGCTCTGCTGAGCGCGGTTATAATTATACAGCCGTTTGGAATACTGCGCGCCGCCGCTGCCGACCAAAGCCATCCCATAACCCGGGCCGAGTTCAGCCAAGTTCTGGACAATTGGCTGGAACGTAATACGGAATTGCTGGATGCGCTGGGCGCTTCGTTCGGGACGCATCTTGCGGCCACGTTTTACGATGTGAGCGTCAGCCACCCCTATTACGCGCATATACGCTCGGTTTACGGGAAAAGGCTGGTTGACGGGGACGCGGCGTATTTCCGGCCTGACGACGCCATGACCAGGCAGGAGGTTTGCGAATCCTTTACCGCGCTGTTCCGGGCCTTAACCGAAAGCGAAATGGACGGCGCGTATTTCGCTCGCCTGAATGTTGAGCAGATATTGGAAAGGTACGCGGATAACCGGGATATTGTAAATAATTCCCAAATTGCGAATTCCAGGCTGGCTGCCGCCTTTATGATAGAAAATGGTTATATCGGCGGTCATTCCGACGGATTTTTCAAGCCAAACGCCGCCGTTACCCATGCCGAGGCTGTTTCCATGCTTTTAAAAATCGAAACGGGCTTGAAATCGTCCGCGCCGCAAGCCGGGTCCTCCGGTACGGCGGCTTTGACTGAGGGCGATATGCGCATAACCCGCGTACAGGCCAGGAACTTTACCTCCGACGGCTTTGAGCTTGAGATAACGGTGAGCCGCGCGGCCGCCGCGTCTAATGCCGAGGTGCTTATCGCGCCTTCGGCGGCCTTGTCAAGCATGTCAAGCCATGATGTGGAGCGGCTTAACATCAACAGGGCGAGCGCCCTCAGGTTATCGCATATGACCAAAGTTGTGGAGCATTCAGGCCACGCCGTTTACTCTATGAAACTTGATTACGCGCATCTTCGGAACCATAACATGTTTGTGATGCTGAAATCCGGCGATACGGTGTCGAACATCGAGCGCAGCGCGATCAATTATATAGGGGATACGGGCGGCGGCGCGGCAGGCCCCATACCCGGCCCGTTCGACAATGACATTGTTTTATATGACGCGGTAGCCTACGGGCTGGAATCCCAGTCGGGCAGCGTTATGCAGGTGCGCGTAACCGTGAACAGCAAGGCGGTTGAGGACGATGTGCGCGTCATTGTGGCGTATACCACGGACAGAGCGTTTACGGTTCACAGGAACAATATCGGCGCATCCCGGGACCCGCTTACCTCTACGGAGCGGCGGATAGGCAATATGCGCGATGTGTCGCCCAGCGGACTGATAAATGAATATACGTCCAATATTGATGTGCGTGAAGACGGGACATACCAAGTGTATGTAATGCTGAGGAGCGGGAACACGTTCTCTGTCATCAAGCATATCGGGAACGTAGTGGTGGGCAGCGGCACGAACGATGAGGATATCGCGCTTCTGGGCATAAATTCCGTCGATGGGAGCGAAGAATTCGAGCATGGATTTGTATTGAATTTCACGGTCAACGAAGCCGCCGTTGAGAAAAACGCCAGGTTACACGTCGGGTTTATGCCCGCCGATAAGGACGACCCTGAAAAAGTTCCGTATATTGACAGCGTGAATTTCTTCGATTTACCGGAGACGGACTCCGCGAGGCTGTCGAACAGGCGTATCCGTGAGATGGCGTTTACGCAGCATACGGCGGCATACGCGATAGATATTAAAGTACCGGGGCCGGGATTGTACCATGTGTTCGTAATGCTTGAGTCGGGGGACTTCTTTACCTTCCCGCGCCGTACTCCGGTTGAGGTTTCGGAACAGCCGTAGGGGCGATCCGTGATCGCCCCTACGGAGTTAGCGTGATTTAGATTGCAACTTGGTATTACTCCAGCGCCTCCTCAAGACGGTGCAGCTCGTCAATGGGAAACATGCGCAGAAGCTCCTTGTACTGTGCCTGTGTAAGCCCTTCCGTATTTACGTAAATATCAATTTTCCCGTCAAGGCCGGCGGTGTTGAAATCCTCGGCCACTTTTTGAAACGCCATCGCTTCCAAATCTATCACTCCAATGTGTTTTTTTGTTCTTTCCGAGATAGAGCATCGTCTTTATTATCCGCCTTGCCAAACAATTCATACATCCCCACAAGTAGCAAAAAATATCCAAACAACGTTCGCAGCGCCTCCTGCTTAACGGACAGCGCCAGAAAAGCCCCCGCTCCCGCCCCGGCAAGGCCGTAAAAAATCAATCCCTTGACGAGTTCCTTATTGATCTTGCCATTTTTTATATGTGTTATAACAGCTATAACGGCTGTCGGGATAAAGTATAAAAGGTTTATTCCCTGAGCCATCCGCTGGTCCATACCCAGAAATATCGTAAGGCCCGGGATCAGCAGCGCCCCGCCGCCAACGCCCAAACCCGCCGCCGCCCCCGCCGCCAGCCCGATACCCAACAGCAACGCGATCTCCATCATAAAATCATCTTTATCGCCGCCGCGATAATAAACACGCCGAAAATCCGCCTAAGCGCCAATGGCGGCAGCTTCGGCAAAAGCTTCGCCCCCAGAAAGCCCCCGGCCAGCCCCCCAACCGATACAATCAGCACCTGCCATATATCCGGCCTTGTCCGCACGGCGTAAAAAACCGCGCTGACCGCCGTCATGGGCAGCATGACGGCAATCGCGCTGGCATGGGCTTCATGCGCGTTTACGCCAAGGAACCTCCGCGAGGCGGGAACCACCAGCGCGCCCCCGCCGGAACCGAACAAACCGTTCAACAGCCCCGCGCCCGTCCCGATCACGGCCCGCAGCAGGCTCTTTTTACCCTTCTCCTCCATAATATAACCTCCGATAAGCATTATACTTTCCATTTCCGGTTATTTTATGTTATACTGTACAAGGAAACATTAATATTAAGGGGAAATGAGTATGACGCGTTTAGGACGCTTTTGGGCGTATTCCGTTATATTTTTACTATGCACGCTGTTTTTTACAGCCGCCGAAACCGATAACGATGTTCTTGCGTCGTCATCCCACCCCAGAATCACGGACATTGTAATTACAAACATCCACCAATGGCCCGGCAACGCGCCCGTCAGGGGCGTAATGTTCAGGCTGCTGATTGAAACCTCGCCCGGCGGGGATGTGATAACCATGACCTCCGTCACCGATTTTTTCGGGCAGGCGAAGTTCCCCGTTACCAGCGCGGCGGGCAGCAGGGGATGGATTTATATGATCCTGAACGAATTTCAATCAGGGATATACGGAACGGAAGGCGTTACGGCCTATGACACGAACGGCACCCCGATGGACGTGCAGGTGGTAGCCGCCGGGCAGTTTAACGACGATGATATCATACGGGGCGAAAACTGCTTCACGGTTACGGCAAGGCCCGGATCCCTCCTGAACTTTACCGTTTACAACGAGCCGCTTGACACAAACATGCCTGAATCCCGGGGCAGGGTCGAAGTAAGGAACGATTTTGCCGCGGGCCGCGATATTTCCTATGGGCTTACCCTTTCGGAATGGGACGGCGAAAACCGGGATTGGTCGCCTGTCGAAACAAAGGAGCTTACCGGCGGCTCAATCTTTTTCATGGCGGACAGACGGGGTTCATCTGGCGGGGAAGATATCTATTTAACATATAAATTAAATATGGATAATTCACCGGACGAGTTTATTTTTTCATTTGAGCACGAGCAACGGCTCGTTGTTGATATAACCGATATTTTAAAGAGCGTAGGCCGTGTCGCCATCGCTTTGGAAAGCGGGAACGAAGGCGGCAGCTACAACGTGCCGTTCACCCTTACCGAACTGGGCGCGTGGGATGCCAGATACTCCGCGGCGGCCTCCTATGACGGAACGGCGGAAATCACCGCAATCGACATAACAAAATCATATGTGTTAAAAGCCGACGGCCCTCCCGGATACAGGCAGGAAACCCTCGGCTACACGGTTTCCACAGACGGAGGCGAGCCCATTTTTGTCCCCGCGTCCTTCGGTGATGCCGGACTGGAAATCAACTTCGCGGACTGGCCCGCGCTTTGGTCGGTGGACATAGAGCTTGTGGTGCGGAATGAATTAAGCGTTTACGCCCTTGAGTTTACAACGCTGGATCCCGCGGACAAAAGCCCCGTACAGGGCGTGAGGTACATGCTTTATGAGGAGGGCGGCTCCGCTTCCGCCCTTTCCTCCCAAATAAGCGGAAACGACGGATACGTACGCTTTGAAAACCTGAACGCCGGCGCCGTTTACAGGATGGAGCAGCTGCCGCCACAAGGCTATGTCCGGGATTACGCCGTATTCTATATAACATACGGCGATACGGGCGGCGAACCCTCCTTTGCCATCGGGCATGAAAGCGGGGCGGGGGGCAAAGCCGTCCATAAATCCGACTTTTACCCCTCCGCCCTGACGGACTGGGTCATTCTGAACACAAAGCCCGGCACATTAACCAACACGCTGGACATTATCGCCTTCAGCGCGGTTAATCCAAGGCACAGGCTTGGCGACGTGTTTTTTGAACACAGCTACCAGGCCGGGATGCACGCCCCGCCGCAATCCCCGTCCCGCGTCTCAACCGGAGCAAACGGCGAATTGTCGATAGTTTATTTGCAAACAAGCCTCCGGCATCAGCTGACGGCCCTGGACGGCCCATACGGAAACGCCCTTGTCACAAGGGTTAACGGAGAAGTCCATCCCCCCGCGCCGCTTGAGGATTTCGTGATAGATTTCAGGACAAACGGCGTGCCCGGCGAAAACGGGCTGTCGATCACGCTTGAGATATCGTTCACGCGCTCCGAAGCCCGGTAAATCAACAAGTTAACCCAGATTTTCCAATTCGGACGCGGATATCAGCGTTACCCCGATATCCAACCCCTCGGTTTCGCGTAATATATGCAGGATTACGGTATCGCCCGGTCTGTAGGCGTTGAGGGCGTTCACCAGATTATTTCCGCTTGTGATTTCCGCGCCGTTTAGTTCTAATATAATATCGCCCGCCAGCAATCCTGCCCTTTCGGCGCTGCCACCGGGGATAACCTCCCAAATTACCGCGCCGGCGGCCAGTTCGGTGTCCCTGACGCGTATGCCCATGACGGCCCGGTCGTTTTGTCTGACGGTTACGGGCTGGGTTTGGTTTTCGCCGCGCATTATCGCCTCTAAAATTGGCAGCATGTCGTTGGACGGGATGCTGTAGCCCATACCCTCCACGAACTCGTCGCGGTCTGTTTGCTTCAGCTTGGCGGTGTTCATGCCTATGACCTCGCCTGTCATGGTGACGAGCGGGCCGCCGCTGTTCCCGTGGTTTATGGCGGCGTTTGTCTGCATTACGGTGTATTGGGAGCCGTCGATGCTGATGATGCGCTCCCTCGCGCTGATAATGCCGTTTGTGGAGGAGATGCCTTCGCCCAGAGAGTTGCCGATGGCGAGAACCACGTCGCCTACGCGGAAAGCGTCGGAGTCGCCGAAGTTTACCAGCGTAACGGAGGTAACCCCCGCGTGGAAAGCGTCTGTTTTGTCTACGCTGATCACGGCTAAATCGGTCTGTTCGTCCATACCCACCAGCTCGGCGATTATAGCCGGGCTGTTTTCAATGGAAACGGCAAGCTGGTCCGCGCCCGCTATGACATGCGCGTTTGTCGCGATATAGTACTTATTTGCGGTTTCGTGGAAAATCATTCCCGATCCGGCGCTTTGGCTTGCGATACTGCGGAATCTCGCACTTCCGGTAATACGTATTGCCGAAATACGTACTACGGCAGGGCTCACCATATCGTTGACGTCCGCGAAGGAATAGGCTGAGGGGTGGTCGGCGCTGAGGTATCCGGCGTTCAGCGTAAACTGCCGCAGCTCCTCCGCGTCGCTGGACATGCGCGGTATCCAGTAATGCGACGCTATCCGCGACCCAGCGCCGAATCCAAAGCCCAGCGCGGTCCCGCCTATAAGCGCTATTATAATCGCAAGCGTGCTTACGCGCCTGAATTTATCAAGCTGCCTCGACGCGGCCTCGTCGCGTTCGGCCTTTCGTTCCAGGTAGAGGCTGTAGGTTTCGGAACGCCCGAGAGTTTTGTATGTTTTTGAAGGAGGGAGGGCAGCGCCGGCAAACCTCTCCGCCTCAATAAACCTTTCCAATGAAGCGTGAAAAGTATCGTCCTTCGCCGCAAGCTCCCCGGTACAGGCCATTTCTTCCCCGGCTATTATTTTATCATCGTCTTCCTCAGGAATTGTTTCATCGTACATATCGTCCGGATTCATGCATTCGCCTCCTATGAAAAATTATCCTCATTCCATATGCCGCCTATACTCTCAACGCAGAACCTATCGTTAAAATAGTGCCAAAAAGCAATTTTTTCTTCGTATATCCTGCGGCTCAGCTCATAATTCAAGCGGTTTCTCCAGCGCTCAACATCCGAGGGCCAGCCGTATTTAAAATGGTTTATCACTTCCTCCATGGACTGGTCATTCTGCACGGCGGAGCGGAAACCGTCCCACATGACGTATGTACCGAAATGGTCAAGATGGTCGGCGTCCTGGATCAGCCTTAGGCACGGGGGGTAATCGGGGTTTTCAGGGTCCCTTGCGTCGTGGAGGCTGATGATGCGGCATATGCCGTCAAGCTCCTCCGGCGCGCAGTGCGGGGTCAAAAGCTCCCTTGCCTTAACCGCGCCCTCATGCGCGTGTTCGGCATGGCTGACCGGGCCGTTCATAATGTCGTGGAACCAGGCGGCGACGGTCAGGATTTTATCGCGCTCACTATAACCGGGAAAAATCTTTTCGCGCAGTTTTAAGGCGAGTACGGCGGTGCGTTCGCCGTGACGGTATTTGTCGCCGCGTTCCTTGTAGGGCTGGCTTTTCCTTTCGCCGAAGTGGTCATAGGCGATTTGCTTTATTTTAATAAGATCCATCATAATCCCCCTGAAAACTTACCTAATCTGTTAAGCCCCGGAAAACCGTTCTGGCGCAGCCCCTCGTACAGGATGATACCCGCCGAAACGCTGAGGTTCAATGAGCGCGAACCCGGCGCCATGGGTACGCGCACGCAGTTTTCAAGGTTTTTTAGTAATATGTCCTCCGGAATCCCGGCGCTTTCCTTGCCGAACATGATGAAATCACCCATAGTATATGCCGCGTCGGCGTAGGACGATGCCGCCTTTGTTGTCGCCATCCAGATTTTCGCGCCGGGGTGGTTTTCGCGCATAAAGGCCAGAAAATCTATGTAGCCGTTGTGGCAGATAATGCCCAGCGTGTGCCAGTAATCAAGCCCTGAGCGTTTCAGGTGTTTTTCGTCGGTTGAAAAGCCCAGGGGGCGGATCAAGTGCAGCCCCGAACCCGTGACGGAGCAGGTTCTGCCTATCGCGCCCGTGTTGTGGGGGATTTCCGGTTCAAGCAAAACTATGTTCATTTACACACATCCACTTAATGAATATTATTTTTTCTTTTGATTAGCCGATATTATCTTTAATGAGGTGAGCTCTTGAAAAATTCAATCCTTAACAATAGTATAGCAAATAACGCGCCAAATGCAAGCGGTATCGGACTTTTGGCAAAAAACAGGCAATCGGCGCCGCAATTCCCGCAGGGGCAGGTCATAAATGCCATGGTGATGGTAAAATCCACCTTCACGGCCACATTGCGCGAATCCGCAAGCGGTTTTATGTTTGAGCTGCCCGCGGCGGGCATTAAAGGGGAGACGGGGGATACCCTTTCCTTTGAGGTTGTCTCAAACAGCAAAAACGGTTTGACCCTGCGGCAGCTGGAACAGGATAACACGAGGTTTATGAAGGAAATGTCCAAGCAGGCGGGGATGGCGGGCTTAAAGGATTTGATGGAGAAGGCCGAGTTTGTGGAGCGGGATGTGCCGGCTGCCGACCCCAAAGCCATGGCGGAGCGGGCGATGGACAAAAAGCAGACGGAGCGGAACGCCATGCAGAAGCTGCGCCGTCAGGCCGCGTATGCCTCCGACAACGCCGCCCGCGCCGCGGTTAAGGCATTGCTTGCGGAGGGCGTGAAGGTTACGAAGCTTGAAATTGGGGCGCTCAGCGGCATGCTGGCGGCTATCCGCAAGGAGCCCGGGCTGGAGCTGCCCCCGGCTTATGAAACGGACGGCAGAATGTCCGAAATGGATTTGCCGGGTACGCGCCGCAATATCGCGCTGATAGAGGAAACGGCGCGCAAGATTGAAGCGGTGAAGGAGCTCGGGCGCGACGGCATTTTAATGTTTATAAAAAATAACGAGAACGCGCCGGAGGGGATAACCCTTGACACGCTGTATACATACGCTATGGCGGGGGCGGGGAAAACAGCCGGGCCGGAGGTTTCGGTGCCGCTTTCCGAAATTGAGAGGGTTTTTGAGCAGGAAAACATTGGGTTAAGCCCGGAAAACCTTGAAACAGCCGGGCTGTTTCTGCGCGCGGGTATTGCGCTTAACAAGGAGAACTTTGATAAATTCGGCTTTTTGATGGAGCTGCGTGACATGGATGCCGGCGAGTTGCTGAGGAAAGCCGTTTTTGCCGCTAAATCGGCGGATTCGCCGCTTACGGCGGATATCTATGACCCGGCGGAAAAGCTTGACCATGACGAGTATGAAAAGCTTTTCCGGCGCGTAAATATCATAAAGGCGGAGCATATCGACCTGGCGCTGACGCGGAGTATGCCGCTGACGGTACGGGTTCTGTCGGTTTTAGCGGAGTCTATGCCGGCGGAAACGGTCCCGGAGATAAATATAACGGGCGAAATAAGCGAACGCGCCGCCGCCGCGCGGCTTGAACTCAAGGAGATCCAATTGAAGCTGACCTACGAAGCCGCTAACAGCCTGTATGCCAAGCATATCCGCGTGGATGTGCTGACGCTGACGGAAGCGGTGGACGCGCTGAGAGCCGGCGAGCGTGAGATGTATAAGAACAGGCTTGCGGCTGTCGGGGCGGAGGTGACGGATGAAAACGCCGCGCGCGCCCAGGAAACCGTGTCCGCGGCGCGCGGGCTGAAGGATTTGCCGGACGCGGCTATCGGGGATATTATTACGGGGCGCGTGGCGTTTACGATGCGGGGGCTTTCCGCGTACCGCGCGGCCGGCGCCGATGCCGTAGCCGCAAGGTTCGCGCCGTTTGAGGCGGTGCCCAGGGCCAGGTACGGCGATGTTTTGCCGCAGACTGCCGAGCGGTTTGGCAGGCTCCTTGAAAGCCTCGATATATCGGCGACGGACGCTAACATCCGCGCGGCTAAGATTGCGGCGGCGAACAATATGGCTATTGATTACGAGAACATTCTAAATGTTAAGGCCGTTGACGCGAAGCTGACGGACGCCGCGGATACGCTGCACCCCATGATCGCCGCGCAGATGGTGAAGGACGGGTTTAACCCGCTGGATAAAACAATTGACGATGTGCTACAATATATCAAGGGCTTTAACGGCATGTACGGCGAGGACGCGGGGGAACGGCTGGCGGAGCATATCTATGATATGGACCGGCGGCAAAACCTTGACCCCGGCGAACGCGAGGCTATGATGGCGGTTTATAAGGCCCTGCATATAATACGCAAGAACGGCGCCCCGGCTGTCGGTGCGGCGGTGAGGACGGGAGCGCCCCTAACCATAGGGCGGCTGCTTGAGCTTGCGGAGACGTTTAACAAAGGCGTAAACATATCGGCGGGCGACGGGGAGGGGTTATCCTACCGCGCCACTACGGGCAGTGTTATTAGGGATATTCTGGATAAAATTGAGGTACCGGCTGACAACGCGGAGTTTATCGGCATGAGGCTGGTTGACGGTCTGGCGGGGAACGCCTCGCCCGTTACGCTGCATGAGGCGTTCAAGACAGGAAACGCAAACGATGTTGATATTGAAAAACTACTGGAACATGTAGAACGTGTAGAACATATAGATCAAATAGAACAGATAACAAAGCTGTCTCAGGAAATTACGCGGCTCGAGGACAGCCCCGCCAGTCTGTTGAAGGAATTACAGGACGCCGGGGTTCCGCTGACCGTTCCCAATATAATGGTGTATAAAAAAGTGTCGGGCGGGCGTTTGTTTGCGGGTCAATCCAATGAAACAGGCAATGAATCCGTGAAAGGGGCGCTGGAGGAAGCCGCCGACGATACGGGGCTTGAGAAGGTTGCCGATAGGGGTTTGGACGGCTATATCAACGATGTTTACGACGCGTTGACGGAAGCTTCCGGGGGCGACATTACCGACCTTGAACGCGTTAACGAAATGACGCGCGCGCTGCGCCTTCTTTATAACACGGCGGGGGTGTCCCGTCGCGGCTATTATCTGCCTGTAAAGTTAAACGGCAGATTAGCCGATGTTAATATGTATGTGACCGCCGGGGGGATTGAAACGAAGGAGAATGTTTCAATCGCCATGCTGCTTCATTCGGCGGCGGGGGAAATGCGCATACGCGTTGATATGCGCGATGGGGGCTTTGACGCGGGTCTGGCGCTTGAAGGCTCGGACGAAGGATACAGCGAGGAGCTTGCCGAAACGCTTGAGGGGATTGTGTCCCAGGCGGAATTTACGCCGGACTATGAGATAACAGCCCTTGGGAAACTGCCGGAGCATATCCGGCGCGTGGCGTCCGGCGCGTTGAGGTTTGCGGAACGGCTTGAAATCCAATTGGTCCAGAATAATAACGCCGAAAGGAATGGAATAAAATGAAGATAAACGACAACATAGCGGCCTTGAACGCGTACACAAATTTGCTGAGGACGGGCAGAAATATGGATAAGTCCGTCGCAAGGCTTTCCAGCGGCTATAAAATCAACAGCGTGGCGGACGACGCCGCCGGTATGGCGATATCACGGAAATTGAAGAATCAGATAAACGGCATGAGCATGGCGGCGCGTAACGCGTTGGACGGGGTATCGCTTGTGGGTACGGCGGAGGGCGCCTTGAACGAAGTCCACAACATGCTGAACCGTATACGCGAGCTGGCGATACAGGCGGCGAACGACACCAACATGCCGGAAGACCGCGAAAAAATGCAGCTTGAAATTGATAACCTTTTGCGGGAAATCAACGATATCGCTTATAAAACCGAATTCAACACCATTAAGATATTAGGCGGCGAGGCGGAAGCGCTGCCGGACACTTACAGTGACTGCGACGCCGGGTTCAGAGGGCTGAGAATTCAAATCGGCGTGAACAAGGGCATGACGATGACTATAAACATACCGGATATCAGGCAGATTATAAACGATGTCTTTAACGATCCCGCGGCGGGTTACAACACCGGTTTTACCCTGCCGCCCGGAGCGCCCTTCCCGCTGAACGATTTCGAGGCGGTAAATGTCCTTGACCAGCGGCAGGCAAACCTTACGATAGGTTTTACCGACGATGTGATAAGCCAGATTTCCAAGGTGCGCGCCCAGCTTGGCGCGTATGAGAACCGCCTGCGCTACACGGAGAACAGCCTGAACGCTACCAGGGAGCATACGGAAGCGGCTCTGTCACGCGTTAAGGATACCGATATGGCGCTGGAAATGACGTACAATGTGCAGTATTCAATCATAACGCAAGCCGGCATAGCCATTTTGGGACAGGCCAACCAGCGGCCCCAGCAGATCTTGCAATTGTTACAGTAAGGGGAAGCAATATGGCCAGAACGGACGATTATATCTTAAAAATAACGAACGCCACGCCCGTGGAGCTGGTGTTGATCAGTTATGACATCCTTACCGACGATATTACGTCGGCTATCGGCAGCCACGGCTCCGATCCCGGCGTTTTTATCGCAAGCATCAACCGGGCGCGCGAAACGCTGATCGGGCTGATCGGCGCGCTTGACACTGACAACCCCGTCGCGAAGGGATTGTATCCGCTTTATGAGCGCATAAATACCCTGTTCATCAGTTCCCTTACCTATGAAAAAAAAGAAGGCCTGGACGAGGCCTTGAAAATCCTGGGAATCTTGCGCGAGGGCTGGATTAAGGCCCGTGAATCCGAGCCGGAGGGCGGCGCGCTGTTCGAGAACGCGCCGAAGGTTTACTCGGGGCTGACGTACGGGCGCAAGGGGCCGAATGATTATATCGACACTGACCCGGGCCGCGGGATAAAGGTTTGATAAAACTTCCAAAACGACGGAAACCCGTAGGGGCGGACTTTGTATCCGCCTTTTTCCATTTACAGGTTAAACATGAAAAACCTAGCTACCAAGGATTCCGCTATCATATCGGGCACGGGGAAATCGGGGTTTGCGGAGAACAGGCCGTTCATCAGGGACAGCGTAAGCCACGATAAAATCGCGCCGATTACCAGCCCCATGATCGCGCCGCCTAAGCGGTTGAAGGTTTTCACAACGGGCAGGCGCGAGACGATGCGCAGGAAAACGGCGATTATGCGCATAAGTAGAAAAACGGCGGCGAATACGACGACGATGGCGAGCGCGTCTATGGCAAGCCCGGCGGCGTAACCCGATACGGAGTCGTATACGCCGGTCAGGTCTAAGCTTTGGGACAGGTCTATATTGTCGATGATATGCCTTTTAAACAGCTCCGGCAAAGCCATGCTGTCCACCGCGTCGGTAACGATCTGGTCCGTGGCGGGCGTCATTGGGCCCAGCCATCCAAGCATGATCTGCTTCAACGCGCCGAATAAAGACGTTTCCCTTAAAAGCTCGCCGACGAAGGGATACAGCCTCCGCGCCAGCAGAAACGAAATGAACAGCGAAAACAGGTTGAACAGCGAAATCAAAAGCCCCTTCGCGGCGCAGACTATAACGCATATAAGTATAATACCCGTTGTTATAAGGTCGAGGATGTTCATGTCAATACCCTTCTTCTATATATTTAAAACATCGTAAAATCCGCTTCGCCGAACCCGATAAACGAACGCGCCTGTTCTATGTGGTGCTCAAAGTCCACCGCGCCGAAATCGGTTGAGTCTATTTTAATGATTTTCCCGCCGATATCAAAACAGCCGAGTAGGGAAACGGAATTTTCGTAATCTTCCAATGAAAATTCGCTCCATAAGCGGTTGGCGTGCCCGCGCTCCGGCCTGTTTTCCCGCTCCTTATACCTTTTGTGCAGCACAGACGGGTCCCCGGTGAATAGAAAGGTAAGAACGCGGTAGCCGTAACGTTCGGCAAGCTCTTGCAGCTTTTCGCCCTCCCTGATTCCGCCGTGGTTTTCGTCCATGCGGAAGTTCGCCTCGATAATCAGGGGTAGGTGCGCTTCCATAAACCGCTCGGTTATAAATTCGATGGCGTCAAAGGACGTTGCGCTCAGGAGCTTGCTTTCGTCCCTGCTGTTTACCGGCATACTCCTGCCCATGGCGTTTTTCAGCAGGTCTTTGCTGAAACAGGGGATTTGTAATTCGTGCGACAGCTTTAAGGCGAAGGTGGTTTTCCCGGCGGCCAGAAGCCCCGCCACTACAATGAGTTTCTTATTCAATGCCGTTATCACCCCGGTTTCCGCTTACCCTAACCTGCTTCATTACAGAGGCTTGGGTGTTTGAGTATAAAAGGATCTTGTCGTTTGCGTCCAGAAAAACAGCTCCCCTGGCGTCGTAATCGGCGTCAAAGCCCCACAGCTCCTGGCCTCTCGTATTTATCGCGTCAAAACGCCCGCCCGCGCCGATTATTATGCCGTGGGACGACAGGCTGAGATTCTGAACCTTCTCACCCGTATCATACTCCAGCACGCGTTCGCCGCCCATGTCCAGAAGCGCCACGCGCCCTACGGGTTCGGCCAGGCGGTTAAGCAGCCCGCGGCCCATTGCCAACGCAACGTGCCCGCCGTGAAAGCGCACGTGGTCAAGCTCGTTGTCAAGCGGGACGACCCAGCTTGCCCGCGACGGCTGGGATTCCTGAATGCAGAAAACCGACTTGTCCGTAACCACAACCAGATTATTGCCATCCATATACCGCATGATACCAAAGAACTGATTATTTAATTCGGGTATGTTCTCACCCCGGAGCGACGCGAAGATATCGTCGTTGAAGGGCGCGGCCTCGCTTCTGTTAAGGTAGCGGAAGGAGATAAAGGAATTGTACTGCACCCCCCCGACGTCCAGGTATGCCGTGGCCCATATGCGCCCGTCCCGGGAGATTGCCGTTGATATGACAAGGACGTTGTTCGGTTCCACCTTTTCAAGAATCAGATGCCCGTTGTGGTTATATACGTAGCTCACGTATCCGTCGCCTCTTTTTGTTACGACGCAGGAGAAGCCCATTTCGTTTACCGTGAAATTGACGATGGGGTTTGAGAAGCTGTGATGGTACAAAAGACGCTGGGTGTTGAATACATAGGCGTCGTAACCGCCGTGCTCCACAACGCCGGCAATCTGCCCCTCGCCGTACAGCATGGGGTTCTGCATGGTGAACAGCTCGGACATCTGTATGCTTCCGTCCTCCGTATAGTAGGTTATGCCGTCGCGCGAGGCGAAGAAGAACCCCTTTCCGCCGGGCGCGTAGAAAGAGGCGCCGCTGTTCGCGTCGAAGGGTATCACCGCGCCGACCGTCATAAACGTCATAAAATTGCTTTGCCTTCCGCCCGCGTATTCCGTTATAAAAAACAACGCGAGCGCGGCGGCCAGAACCGTGCAGGCCGCTATCTTAACCGCTTTAAATTTATTCATACAGATGCTTCCTTTATCGGATTATTTATGCTAAAATAACAAATTGAGCCATCTGTCTTTATAATATAATTAATCGCGCTTTTTTTCAATATGTTTTATATATAATTTACGGAGGTAAAGTGTTAATGCCGCAAAACGAAGCGCCCATCGACCCTAAGGACTATATATACGAAAAAAAGTATACATGCCCCTGCTGTGAGGAAGAATTCCTGAATTATACCGTGCGTGCCTCGCGCGTGCGGTTCCGGAGCGCGGACACGGATCTGCGCAGCCATTTCACTCCCTTTGACCCGCTGTATTACGACGCGCTTATCTGCCCGTTTTGCGGCCACGCCGCTATGAGCGCGTTTATGGGGCATGTGACGGACGCCCAGGCCCAGCGCGTAAAGGCGGAGATAACAAGCCGGTTCATAGCAAGGGACTACCCGATTGTATACACGCCGCAAGACGCCATAGAGCGGATGAAGTACGCGCTGCTGACCGCTGTGGTTAAAAATGTTAAGGCGAGCCAGCAGGCCAATATTTGCCTTAAGCTGAGCTGGGTATACCGGGACGCGGGCGACCCCGGGCAGGAAATGATATTTGCCAAACGGGCCCTTGAGGGCTTCGTCAAGGCCGTGGAAAAAGAGGTTCCGCCCATATCGGGCATGGACTCTGATTTGGTTACGTATTTGATCGGCGACCTGTACCGCAGGACGGGCAGCAACTCCGAGGCATTGAAATGGCTGGGGCGCGTGCTGGTGGACAAGGGTGTGAAACGGAGCATCAAGGACAAGGCGCTGATTGTTAAGGAGATTATTGATGGGCATGGGTAAAGCGTCAGGCCGCGGGCTTCCCGGTTTTTGGGAAACCGTGCGGGAACACGGCCTTTTGGAGCGCGGGGAGCGCGTTGTGCTGGGTTTATCGGGAGGGGCGGATTCCATGGCCCTTTTTCATATGCTGGCCGGCTCCGGGCTGTGCCCGGACATTTTAAACGTGCATATCAACCATGGCCTGCGCGGTGAGGAGAGCGACGGCGACGAGGAATTCTGCGCCGCCGTTTCTAAAAAGTACGGAGCGGGGTTCAGGGTTTACAGGGCCGATATATCCGCGCTGGCAAGGGAGCGGGGCTGTACGGAGGAGGAAGCCGGGCGGGAATTCCGTTACGCGGCGTTTGAGGAAGCCGCCGGGGAGTTCGGGGCGGGTAAAATCGCCGTGGCCCATAACAGGGACGACAACGCGGAGACGGTTATCATGCGGTTTCTGCGCGGTACGGGGCTGAAGGGCCTTTCGGGCATACCGGTACGGCGCGGCATGATAGTCAGGCCTTTGCTGTTTACGGGGCGGGACGATATTGAGGCGTATTTAGCTGAACAAGGCCTGTCCTGGCGGCTGGATTCGACAAACATGGGCAATGCTTATACGCGCAACAAGGTGCGCAATATCCTTATGCCTATTGTGCGGGAGCATTTTAATCCCGGCGCCGCGGAGGGGATAACGGCCGCTGTTGAAATGTACGGGCGGGAGGACGCGTTCCTGGAAAAACTGGCGGAAGATGCGGTCGGCAAAAGTCTGGTAAAGCGTGACGGGCATTCCGTAACACTATGTTCGCAAAAATTAAGCGGCTTCGACCCCGTTATAATAAACCGCGCGATAAGGATTGCGTATGCCATGCTTGCCAAGTCTATGAAAGACCTGAGCCGCGCGCATGTTGAAAAAGCTTCGGCGCTTTTGAATGCGGAGCGGGGGAAGCGTATCGATTTGCCCGGCGGGGTAACCGCGCGCGCGGGGAACGGGGAGCTGGTGATTGAGAAGCGCGGGGATAACGCCCCTTTGGCTTTTCAATATACGACGGATTTAAGCGAAAATTTGTTTATTGGCGAAAGAAAGGTTATGCTGTCTTTTAATTCAGGTTATGATGTAAAAGATTTCAAAAAACTGTATACTATCAAAGCCGGATATGATAGAATAAGTGAGGGGCTTGTATTCCGCACGCGTTTTCCCGGCGACAGGATTTTCCTGGCGGGCGTGGGAAGGCAGAGGATTAAGGATTTCCTGTGCGGGAAAAAGCTTTCGCAGGGCGAAAAGGACAGGCTGTTCTATTTGGCGGATGGCGCGGATATTATTGCCGTGTTCGGGGAAGCCGCTTGTTTAAGGGTTTCCGACGCGTATGATCCGGGGAAGCGCGGGGAGTTTGTAACAATCACGGTTCACTCTGGTAACTAATCCGGGCGGTCACAGACCGCCCCTACACCAAATCGTTTACAACGGGGGGTTTCTGGAATGGGCGAGAAAATCATTACTTTGATTTCTCAGGAATCTATCGAGAAAAGGATTGCGGAGCTGGCAAAGCAGATCGCCGCGGATTATGACGGAAAGAATCTGTTTATTATCTGCGGGTTGAAGGGGGCGTTTATTTTCGCCTCGGATCTGATGAAGCTTTTGCCCGCCGAGACGGAGATCGGCTTTATGGGGGTGTCCAGCTACGGGAAGGGCATGAAGAGCAGCGCACAGATGGAGCTTGTGCTGGATCTGCAGGATTCCATCGAGGACAGGCATGTGCTTCTGGTGGAGGACATTGCCGATACGGGGCGTTCCATAAGCTTCTTTAAGAAGCAGCTTGCCGGGCGGGGCTACGCGTCGCTGAAGCTTTGCACATTGCTGGACAAGCCGGACGCGCGGGTTGTGGAGGACGTTCTCCCGGACTATATCGGGTTCAGTATTGAGAATAAGTTTGTGGTCGGATACGGTTTGGATTTCGCACAGAAATACCGCGGGCTGCCCTATGTAGGTTATTTGACTTTTGATGATTGATTTTTAAATATTAATATGTTAATATAAAGTTTCTGATAAATAATTGGTATAAGTTGTCAGTTAAAAACGGAGGAACAGGATGGGAAAGCACGGAAAGAATTTTATGCTTTACGGTGTTGTATTGATGTTTACGCTGCTCCTTGTATTCGCTGTCAGGAGCTATCAGGCTCCTTTACAGGGCGAGAGGTATACTTACGATAATCTTATACTGCAGCTTGCGTCGGGCAGGAATGAGATAGCGAAGCTGGAGGTTCACAGGGATTCGGACTACGGCGAGTGCGCCGTGATAACGGTTACCTTCCGGGATCCGCTGAGGTCTGTTGAGACGGTGCAGACAGTTACCCTGACACATTTCCTGCGCGAATACGCGGAGCCGGCGGTGCTTAACCAAGGCGTTGAGCTGGACGTGCGCATACCGACGCGGACGGGCAATATCTTCACATACCTTCCAACCATCATAATGCTGATAATTTCCGTGTTCCTGCTGTTTGTCATCATACAGCAGATGCAGGGCGGGGGCGGCGGGAACAAGGTGATGAGCTTCGGTAAAAGCCGCGCCAGGGTTACGATTGACGACAAGAAAAAGATAACGTTTGAAAAGGTTGCGGGGCTGGTTGAGGAAAAAGAGGACTTACAGGAGATTGTAGGGTTCCTGAAAGCACCGGACAAGTTCCGCGAGATAGGCGCGCGGATACCCAAGGGCGTGCTGCTGGTAGGCCCTCCGGGAACGGGTAAGACGTTGATAGCCCGGGCCGTGGCGGGTGAGGCGGGCGTGCCGTTTTTCAGCATATCCGGCTCCGATTTCGTTGAGATGTTCGTTGGCGTTGGCGCGTCGCGCGTCAGGGATTTATTTGATCAGGCCAAGAAAAATTCACCCTGTATCGTATTTATAGACGAGATTGACGCGGTGGGGCGGCGCAGGGGCGCGGGCCTTGGCGGCGGGCACGATGAGCGCGAGCAGACGCTGAACCAGCTCCTTGTTGAGATGGACGGCTTTGGCGTTAACGAGGGTGTTATTATCCTTGCCGCCACAAACAGGCCGGATATCCTGGACCCGGCGATTTTGCGGCCCGGGCGTTTTGACCGCCGCGTTGTGGTGGGCAGGCCGGACGTTAAGGGGCGCGAGGAAATCCTGAACGTTCACGCCGAGGGCAAAAAACTGGGCGCGGATGTCGATATGAAATCCGTCGCGCAGACCACGCCGGGGTTCACGGGCGCTGACCTTGAAAATCTTTTGAACGAAGCGGCGCTGCTTGCCGCCCGTGACGATAAACTGGAAATTACCGCGGAGTATATACGCAAGGCCTTTGTAAAGGTGGGCATCGGCACGGAGAAGAAGAGCCGCGTCATTACGGAGCGCGAACGCCGCATCACCGCTTACCACGAGGCCGGGCACGCGATAATGTTTGAGATGCTGACCGATACCGATCCCGTGCATATGATCTCGATTATCTCGACGGGAATGGCGGGCGGGTATACCATGCCGCTGCCCATTGAGGAACGCCTGAGCATGACGAAGAAAAAGATGGAGCAGGAAATTGCGGTCCTCCTTGGCGGGCGGGCGGCTGAAAAGCTTGTGCTGGACGATGTTACGACGGGTGCGTCGAACGATATTGAGCGGGCGACGGGCATGGCCCGCAACATGGTGACGCGGTACGGCATGAGCGACAAGCTTGGGCCGATCCAGTTCGGCAGCGACAGCGAGGAAGTATTTATCGGCAGGGATTGGGGGCACGCGCGCAATTACAGCGAGGACGTGGCTCAGCTTATCGACAAGGAGATAAAGCGTATCGTTGAGCAGGGTTATGAAAGCGCGCTGGAAATATTGACCAAGCATATGGATATTATGCATAAAACCGCCGAACTGCTGCTGGAAAAGGAGAAGGTTACGGGCGTTGAGTTCCGTACCCTGTTCCCCGAGGGTGTGCTGACGGAGAAAGACCGCACGGACGCGATGGCTAAGGTTATCGTCGCGCCGGAGGAAGCGCCGTCCGGCGGGCAGGATGCCGAAGCGCCCGTTACTCCTGAGGAAACGGGGAACAATCCGGATAAAGACATATTTTAAATTATTCAAAACGAAAGGGTCAAGGGACTGCATCCCTTGCAGGGGTTTGGGGACAGAGTACCCAAGGTCTTGAGGTTAAATCAATGCTATTGGTAATAGATTTGGGAAACACGAACATCACGTTTGGCGTGTGCAACGACAATGAGGTAACGGCGCAATGGCGGCTTACGACGGGGCAAAACAGGACGATTGACGAGATGGGCATGAATCTGGTGTGGCTGCTGGAGAACGGCGGGTTCAAGGCCGGGGACATACATGACGTCGTGATTTCGTCCGTTGTGCCGAAGCTTTTGTATCCGCTGACTAGAGCGGTTAACAATTATTTCCGCGTAGAGCCCATTGTTGTGACGAAAGAGCTGGAGCTGGGGCTGAAGCTGATTGTCCCGGCCACAAAGGAGCTTGGGTCGGACCGGCTGGTGAACTGCGCGGCGGCGTATAAGCTGTACGGCGGGCCGGTTATCGTGATTGATTACGGCACGGCGACCACCTATGACGTTATTGACGGGGATGGGGAGTTTATAACCGGCATAACCGCGCCGGGCGTGAAGATATCGGCCGACGCGCTGTTTGAGAAGGCCGCGCTGCTTGGGGCGGTTGAGCTGGCAATGCCCAGGAGCATCCTTGCCACGAACACGGCGGAGAGCCTTCAATGCGGGATTTTGTTCGGCTGTATCGGTGAGACGGAGTATATCGTTTCGCGGCTGAAACGTGAGCTTTCGATGCCAAGCGCGGTTGTGGCCGCGACGGGCGGGCTGTGCCGGGTGATTGCGTCGGGGACGGAGGGCGTGTTTGACCATGTCGTGCCCGCGCTGACCCTTGAGGGCTTGCGGCTGATTTATAATATGAATCCGAGAATAAAATGAAAATCGGGGATATCTCGCTTCCGGGGCGGGTTATCGCCGCTCCTATGGCCGGGGTGACGGATCCCTGTTTCCGGCGTATTTTGAACGAACACGGCGCGGCGCTGACGGTGACGGAGATGGTCAGCGGCAAGGGCTTGATACATGGTAACGCGGCTACCCGCGCGCTTTTGCGGGTTTGCGGCAAGCAATGCCCCGCATCCGCGCAGCTTTTCGGCAGGGAGCCTGATGTGCTGGCGGAGGCCGCCCTTATCATTGCGGAAGAATTTACGGACATTGATATAATTGATATAAACTGCGGCTGCCCCGCGCCCAAGATTGCCCGGAACGGCGAGGGTTCCGCGCTTATGCGCGATCCGGCGCTGATTGGGGAAATCGTACGGGCGGTGGTTAAGGCGGGTAAGCCGGTAACGGTGAAGCTGCGCAAGGGTTTCGGCAGGAATGACAATACCGCCGCGGAGGCAGCAAGGGCGGCGGAAGAAGCCGGAGCGTCCGCTGTTTGCGTCCACGGGCGGACGGCAAGCCAGATGTATGGCGGCTTTGCGGATTTAAACGCGATTGCCGCGGTTAAGCAAGCCGTTGAAATACCGGTTGTAGGGAATGGTGATATACAAACACCTGAGCAGGCTCTGCGTATGATGGAAGTTACGGGATGCGACGCGGTTATGATCGGGCGGGGTTTGTGGGGTAATCCGTGGCTTGTCAGCCGGGCCGATGCCCTTTTAGAGAAGGGCGAAACGGTTCCGGAGCCAACGCCGCGGGAACGGATTGAAACCGCCGTCAGGCATGTTCATATGCTGGTGACGGGTAAAGGCGCGCGCGTGGGGATACGTGAGGCGCGGAGCCATCTCCATATGTATACGAAGGGGCTGCGGGGAGCGTCGGCGGCAAGGGTCAGGATAAACCGCGCGGAGAGTGTCGGTGAGATCGAGGGGATTTTAAGGGAGCTTGCTTTGGAAAATGATTAAGGCCTTAGCTTGGGGGCGCCGTTTATATCAGCGGAGGTAGGTTTATGACTGAAAAGTTGCAAAATCAACTTAAATTTTTAGAAATCTCCGATGGCATGAAAAAAATATTTCGTCAAACAACGTTGATTGACGGCTCCCGATATGAAAATGATGCCGAGCATTCATGGCATTTCGCGCTTATGGCGATGACCTTGTTTGAGCATTGCGCGCTTGATGGCGTGAGCATTGACCGTGTGATAAAAATGGCAATCATACACGATTTGGTAGAGGTTTTCGCGGGCGACACTCCCGCGCAGGATATAGCCGCTAATATTGGTAAAGAGGAGCGCGAACGTGAAGCCGCGGACAGATTGTTTGCGTTACTGCCTGAAGAACAGGCGGGTGAATATCGCGGTCTTTGGGAGGAATTTGACGCTATGAACACGCCCGACGCAATTTATGCCTCGGCGGTAGATAGGTTTCAATCGTTTTACCTCATTCATCTAAGCGGTACAGGCAGCGCTTGGGTAAAATTCAACGCAACCGCGGAACGCGCCAAAACACGTATGCTGCCTGTTAAAACAGCAATCCCATCATTATGGCAATGGATTGAGGAAGCGATTGAGATAAATATAGAAAAAGGATTGTTAATTAAATAAAGTGATACTTAAATGCGTCACACCGTCCCCACACCCCTTCGCAACCGGTCGTTTTGTATATAAAAGCGGTTTTATTCATATAATTACGTAGCCTGGTTATGAAGGACATTGGGCTATGGGTCAAATGTTTAGTGACGCGGCCGGATATAGGGCCGTTTTGCCAATCCGCGGGTGCCTTGGACGCGGGTGCGGGGCTGTGCTGCCGTATCCGCGGAAACAGGCGGGGCAGGCGGAGAAGAAAGACAAGCCGTACATGGCTGTGATTTGGAACAAACAGGCACGTATAACCGTTTTAATAATTACATCTGAAAGGGTTGGGTTTTTTTGAGCGAGAAAAAAATGCTGCTTACTTATTCAGGGCTGAAGGAGCGGGAAGACGAGCTTCGCCACCTTAAAACTGTTAAGAGGAAAGAGATCGCCGAAAAGATTAAAGAAGCCCGCAATAAAGGCGACCTTTCCGAAAACGCCGAGTATGACGCCGCCAAGGAGGAACAGGCAAAGTATGAGGCGCGTATTGCCGAATTGGAAAAAATGCTGCGTGCGGCGGTTGTGATAGACGAGGAGGACCTTGACAAGGATGTTGTCGGCATCGGTTCCAAGGTGACGCTGTTCAGCGAGGAATTCGGTGAGGACGAGGAGTACGTCATTGTCGGAAGCGCTGAGGCCAACCCTGCCGGCGGCAAGATTTCAAACGAGTCGCCGCTGGGGAGTGTTATTTTGGGCCGCCGCGTGGGTGACGAGGTCTTTGTTGACGCGCCCGCGGGAATAATAAAATATGTAGTTAAGAGCATTGCTTAACGGGAGATGACGAAATGACAATGGACGACGAAAGGGACGACATTTTAAGCCAGGATGATTTAAGCGAGCAAATGCTTATAAGACGGGAAAAATTGCGCGGATTGCAGGATAACGGGCAGGACCCCTTCCGGCATGTCACGTTTGATGTCAGTATAAAAAGTGTTGAGATACCTTCCCGTTTTGAGGAGCTGGAGGGTAAAACCGTATCCTTGGCGGGGCGTATGATGAGCCGCCGCGTTATGGGTAAGGCCAGTTTTTTCCATATACAGGACAGGGACGGGCAGATTCAGGCTTATATAAAGAAAGACGACGTCGGCGACGATGTCTACGAGGCCTTTAAGGATTATGATATCGGCGATATTGCGGGTGTTGCGGGCACAGTGTTCAAAACACGCACGGGCGAGATTTCCGTCCATGTTTCAGAAATTGCGCTGCTGGCCAAGAGCCTGCGCGTCCTGCCCGAGAAATTCCATGGGCTGCGCGACCATGAGACGCGCTACCGCCACCGTGAAGTGGATTTGATTATGAATCACGATGTGCGTAATACCTTTATCAAGCGTTCGGCTGTCATACGCTCCATACGCGAGCTTCTGGACGGCGAGGGCTTTATTGAGGTGGAGACGCCGGTTTTGCAAGTGATACCGGGCGGCGCTTTGGCGCGTCCTTTTATTACGCGCCATAACACCCTTGATATGGATATGTATGTGCGGATTTCGCTTGAGCTGTACTTAAAAAGGCTTATTGTGGGAGGATTAGAGCGCGTTTACGAAATTGGGCGCGTGTTCCGCAACGAGGGTATGAGCCAGAAGCATAACCCCGAGTTCACCATGCTTGAGCTGTATCAGGCGTACACGGATTATCACGGGATGATGGATATTACCGAGCGGATTTGCCGCAAGGCCGCTCTGGACGTGACGGGCAGCGCCATGGTGCGTTATCAGGGACATGACTTGGATTTTGGCAAGCCTTTTGAACGGCTGACAATGGTGGATGCGGTTAAGAGATACGCCGATGTGGATTTTGACGCGATAACCTTTGAGGATGCTTTGGCGCTTGCGAAAAAGCGTGGCATACATGTTGAGAAACATCACGGCAAGGGTAATATATTGAATTCGTTCTTTGAGGAATATGCCGAGAAGAACCTTATTCAGCCTACGTTTATAATGAACCATCCCATAGAAATATCCCCGCTGGCTAAGCAAATGCCCGAAAACCCGGCATATACCCTGCGTTTTGAGCCATTTGCCGCGGGCAGGGAGCTGGGAAACGCTTTTTCGGAGATAAACGACCCCATCGACCAGCGCAAGCGTTTTGAGTATCAGGAAAGTCTGCGCGGAGCCGGTGACGACGAGGCGCATATGATAGACGAGGACTTCCTGCACGCGCTGGAGGTAGGCATGCCGCCGACGGGGGGCCTTGGCATCGGCGTGGACAGGCTGGTTATGTTATTGACGGATACGGCCTCTATCAGGGACGTTTTGCTGTTCCCCACGATGAAGCCGTTATAAATTCAATAAATTAAGGAAATAAATCAGGTATGGTTGACCGCGAGTCTATAAAGATTATGTCCAAGCTGGCTTCGTATGACAAGTACTACGCGGCCGGGGACCGTAAAAAAGCGGAGTATTTCCGCCATGACTATGTGTACAGGCAGAATATGGCTACGCGATTTTTTACGCTTATCGGCAGCTTCATCGTCGTAGGCTTCTATTTTATGCATAAGATCCTTATAGACGGGCTGGATGTGCTGAACATACGGGCGATTGAGATCGACCTTATTATGATGGGCATTTTCGTGATACTTATGCAGTTTTTGTATTCTCTTCTTGGTTTTGTATTACATTCCATGGATTATAACGCCGCGCAGCAGCGCATTGACGAGTACGCGGAGAATATGGGCGAGCTGGCGCGGCACAGGTCGCCCGGCAATGTTGAGTATATCACAAGGGAGAGGCCGTACAAAGATTATGAGCCCGATGATGATGAGTATTATTAGGATTAAGGAAAAGGCAGTTGTCCTGTACAGGAACCATGAGACGGTGGTTCTGTTCGCGCTCAAGTTCCTGATGGGGCTTGTCCTGTTCGGACGCATCAATTCCGTGGGGTATTTCCGGGAGGGTTTCTCGTTTGCGGGGGGCGCGCTGTGGACTCTTGGGCTGTCGGCGCTTTTCGCCGTAGCCCCGCCGACGGCAGCGCACCTGGTTCTGCTGCTTGCCGTAATGATACAGATATCGCTGTCGCTGGAACTGACGCTGGTAGTGTTCCTGATCGGCGCATGCATATTGATTTTCTATTGCCGCTTGCAACCCCAGCGAAGCTTTATTATACTGGCTATGCTGCTGGGTTTTTATTTCAGGATCCCGTATGCCGTGGTATTGGTTGCGGGCTTGTACGTGGGTTTTGCGGCGATAATACCCGTTGCCATAGGCTCGGCTATTTGGGGGTTCCTGCCGCTGTTTTCCGGGCTTGCCGGGCGTGCGCCCACGCAGGATTTGGTTGATTTTGACATGATTGCCGCCACGGACAGCCTTGCCGAAATTTATATATCCCTTCACGCCCAGTTTACGGGGGATTTTTTGTGGGTATTCAACTCGTTTATCTTCGCGATGGTCATTATTTCAGTTTATGCCGTCTCACGCCTGACGATAAATTATTCAAAGGAAATAAGCCTGATACTGGGCGGTGTGCTGTGCATATTCGGGGTAATAATGTCGTCCGGGGTAAGCGAGAATGCCGCAAGTACGGGTTCCGCCATCTTTTTCACACTTCTCAGCGTTGTCCTTGCCCAAGCCGTGCGGTTCTTTGACCTGGCGCTGGATTATAAAAAAGTAGAGTACGTAGAGTTTGAGGACGAGGACAATTATTACTATGTAAAAATAATCAACAAGTTAAAATCACCCGATGCCCCGGTACCGGCCCCGGCAAGAGTTCCAAGGGAAACCCCGGCCAAACCGCACGCCGCAAGGCGCGCACCCGCCTCAAGGCGTGAGCCCGAACCAAGGCGCGCCCCCAGAGGAAGGGCGGCTCCCAAAAAAGTCTACACCCGCCGCCCCCCGCCGCCGGAATCGGACTACTGGGACGAGGATCATTAAAAATCTGGAAGCAGAAGGGTAACTGGTGTGCCTGCCGGTCTTCAAAACCGAGTTGAGCGGTTGTACCGCTTGGGTGGGTTCGATTCCCACATGCTTCCGCCACGATTGAACGTCAATCTTGATACAAGACTGACGTTGTAGAAAAGCCCGATTTATCGGGCTTTTTTGATGTTCAAATCAGTAATGTAAGAGTTTCAGGCGGCTCTTTTTCGATTTTATTGCACCCTTTCGTGTTCGTCATGCACCCAAGAAAATGATGCCCACTACCTTTCGTGTTAATAGTATAGGAATCGTGTAATGATGCACCCAAGTCAAAACTTGCCTTAAAACAGTAGCATTTTTATTATGGCAAAGCGAGCTTTATCGTTAGCTGCTCCTAAACTTTATTCAACTCATCGACAAACGCGGGTTTGCGCTTATATGTAGATTTGAGTTCATTTATGAGTATTGCTGACTCTTGCTTATAACCTGCATTCGCAAAAAATGAAATATGGTGGCATACTTCCCGGTACCTTTCGCGTTTATTAGCGGATTCTGTTTCTTTGTTTATTTGCTCAATATATATATCACGTATATCATCCGGATAATTACTTGAAAGCGACTTCCCGTAATTATAAACCTGATATTTATGTTTTTTCAACTGTTCCAGCAATAGCGCATGTTCATTTTCTTTAACCAATATATCCATATATTTTTGATAATGCAATTTTTCCGCACACTCAATAAGCAAAGAAGCATATGTGCTGTCCCATGCTCCCTGTTCTTTAAGCAGCACCTTTGATTTATTATAAAACTCCAAATCCCCTGCAAGAAGTATTTCTCTTGCCGTTTCCGTCATCTTTTTCGTGTTTGATATCATTTCATATACATTATATAACTTGTATAGCCAAGGTGAAATGCAATGGTATTGATTATATATAGAAAGTGCGTCAATGCACAACCTTTCCCCTTCGGCAAAGTCTTTACGCGATATTGCATTGTCAAATGCAATTTCTCTTAGTTTCGGGAAATGCAGATTGTCATAAATAAAATCGTTCAAAGCCTTTTCCCCATCAAATTTACGGACAAGTTCGAGCACTATTAATTTGAAATCCTCTTCACGCCATTTTGAGTCTAAGATCGCCAAAACATGCTCAAGTTCACTACGGTTTTCCAAAGTAGCGAATTTTACCGCAATTAATAATAGCTTATCTTCGTAATTTGCACCATAATCTTTGCCGTCCTCAAGTTCGGAAAGTTCAATGCAATGCTCGAAAATATACTGTTTATCCTCAGTAGTAATAGCACATGACGCGATTTCAGACATTATTGTTAGGCAGTATTCTGCTTCATCACAAATCTCGCATTCGCCTTGATATTCAAAATTTTCAAGCAGCTTTCGATAAAGAAACTCTACTTCAGCAAAAGCGAGCCGAATATGCCCCTGGCTGGTACGTTGATTTATTTCCGCAAGAATATCACTTGTATCAAAGCTTACGTAACCCCAACTATCATGGTTTCGGTAATCCGATACACCATCAAGTGCAATGTCAATGTCTCTGGTGATTTTCTTAAGTTCCTGTTTGAATTCCGGGTGGCGAAAACGAACATTCACGGCATTAGCGAACTTAGTATCTTTTTTGGCGTATTTGTCAAGAAAATCATAAAGCTCTTCTAAATTTAGTTTTTTGAATAAATCTTTCAAGATTACACCTTCCAAAATTCAACATGTGCTTTGCGTTTCAGACCAAACAGCATCTCTTTTTTTACTATACCGTGTTGACTTTCGCTTTACTCCGTTCATTGTAATTTCAATATTACTCCTGCGAGCATTTTCTGTTTGGACAGCCTCGAAAATATCCTTTGAAATTATCGCCGGATGGTCTGATATGCACATATATTGTTTAAACTCACCTTTATTTTCTTTGCGCTTTTTTGTTTTCACAGGTGATAATTGCATTGAAGTATATGACTTGAAAATAACTACATTTCCGCAGTATTTTTCGTTTGAAAGCAGCTTATCCAGCGTATTTTTGCTCCACCGTTCTTTACCGGTGGCCGTTCTCACTCCATTTAATTCCAGTTCTTTAATTATACCGATAAGGCTTTCACCGCGGATATACATTTCAAAAATAGACTTCACTACTGCAGCTTCGTCTTGTTTTTTTGTAAATTTCCAAATTTATCGGTATAATAACCGAAGCACCTGCGTTTATATAAACCCGATGTACCGTTTTTTGCTTTCATAATTAGCCCCATCTTGGTATTTTCACTACGGGATTCGTTTTCAGCTTGGGCACACGCTTCAATAATGGTTATGAAAAGTTCGCCGTCCGAATCGGCTGTAGAAATCGTCTCTTGATCAAATAAAACGCCCACACCAAGCTCTCGTAATTCTCTGACGGCGTTTAATAAATCTACCGTATCACGTCCAAACCGGCTTATACTTTTGGTAATAACCAAATCAAGTTTATTAGCTCGGCAATCTTGTAACAGACGTAAAAACTCTGTTCGTTGGGAAGCTGTTTCCGCAGACTTTATATCAATGTAAATATCAATCAACCACCACCCCGGCTGGTTTGTAACAACTCTCGTATAATATGAAACTTGATTAACAAGGCTCGCCAATTGGTCATCATGCTTTGAACTCGCGCGGCAATATATTCCCACACGCTTCATTGTCGGAGGAAGGGGTCTATGTTCGATTCTTCTTATGATGGGCAAGAGGATTCCCCCTTAATAATAAAAGGATAATATCAGATATTTTGTCGAATGTCAATATTAGTCCACTAATTAATGTGTATATTAAAAATGGTAAGAAGCTGTACACACATAAAAATCAACGAGAAGGTTTGATTTCACATTAGTCCCAGCATCGCATCTAAAACACCATCTATTGATAAAATTATTTTTGTCGATAGATGGTTGCTATATACGGAAAAAGTCCAGGAATGCTGGGCTTTTTTGCTGTCGTGGTTTTTTGTTTTATCATTTCTTGGCAGTTTCCACAGCAGTTTTACGGAGGACACAAGACACGAACCCCACCTGTTTTTCGGCTTACGCAAAAGGCAAATCGTTAAAAGATAGTAAATCGTTAAAAGATGCACACCCACTGCAAGGCAAATCGTTAAAAGATAGAAAATAAAAAAACAGCCCGCCGAAGCAGGCTTTCAGACTGTCGACAAAACCCCTTCCGAGAAGCCATAACGAAAGGGGTTTTGCTAATTGAATTAATAAATAGGATTCATACAGTGAATTTGCGTAGATACCCACCGTAAAACCACGAAG
>Ga0123353_10000266_pt1 | contig 65359 bp, 66 predicted proteins | sample TergutLab28metaG_3_FD_92763 | JGI IMG/M metagenome (GOLD analysis project Ga0123353, IMG submission 92763) | Labiotermes labralis P3 segment gut microbial communities from Petit-Saut dam, French Guiana - Lab288 P3 | ecosystem: Host-associated > Arthropoda: Insects > Digestive system > Gut ... | reverse complement strand
GTGGCTTGAAAAAAATCCGTGCTTGCCGCCTTGCTTTGCTATACCCATTTTTGCCTGTCTAATGCCAGTAAAAATATTTTTAAAAATGTTCATTTTGGGGCTTGACTTTTATTGGCAGGTTTCGTTTTTTGGTGGATTATTTTCTGAATTGTAACATATTTGGGTACCGGCTACAATGGTTTTTATAAAATTTGTGTAGGGCGTCGCGCCCTACACAATCCACAAAAATTTTTCCAGAATGCTCGACAGAAAATCCCTCCTGTGTTATACTGCGGTTAGCAATATAACACAGGAGGGCATTTTTATGATCCGCGTAACGGTATGGAACGAAAACGTCCACGAACGGTGGAGCAAGCAGGTAAAAGCCGTCTACCCCGAAGGCATCCACGGGGCCATCGCGGCAGCACTTAGTACCCAGGAGGATTTTCAGCTGCGCACCTCGACGCTTATGCAGCATAGCTGCGGCCTGACGGACGAAATCCTGGAGCAGACGGACGTACTGCTCTGGTGGGGGCACATGGCGCACAACCGCGTCCCGGACAAAATCGCGAAGAAGGTGCAGGAGCGCGTCCTGCGGGGCATGGGCTTCATCGCGCTGCACTCCGCGCACATGTCCAAGCCCTTCAAGCTGCTGATGGGCACCTCCTGCACCCTGCAGTGGCGGGAGGGGGATTTCGAGCGGCTGTGGGTGATCAATCCGGCGCACCCCATCGCCCGGGGGCTGGAGCCCTACATAGAGATTCCCCAGGAGGAGATGTACGGCGAGCGTTTTGAAATCCCGGAGCCGGAGACCCTGGTTTTCGCCGGCTGGTTTGACGGCGGTGAGCTCTTTCGTTCCGGCTGCGTCTGGCAGCGGGGCAACGGAAAAGTATTCTATTTCCAGCCCGGGCACGAGACCTTCCCCATCTACCACATGGAGCCGATTCAGCAGATATTGATCAACGCGGTGCGCTGGATTGCGCCGGAGAAAATCTTCCCCAAGGCCGAGGCGCCGCAGGTGAAAGTAAGCCCGGAGGCACAACGCAGAAAGCGGGAAGCGGGGAAGAAGTAGAATATCAGACAACTGCTGCGTGGTTCGGATTTGCTGGTAGGGGGCCGCACACCCGGGCGGCCTAAGGACTTGAGTGAAACTTTTATAGAAATACATCCTCGCAATAAAAAAGAAGTAGCCGCCCACACCCTGCAAAGTTGAGCGGCTATTTTTTATGAGGCTACACCCCGGCCTTCGCCTTGCGCATCAACTCCACGCTGCTGTAGCTCTTCGCGGCCTGATAGCCCGGCAGCGGCAGCAACTTTTCGTGGACGGCGTCCAAGATCCAGGAGGGCTGCGGGAAAAATTCCTTGTCGTACTCAAAGGCGGGCGTAATCCAGTTCTGCGCGCCGACGACCACGGGCGGGGCATCCAGGTAGTCGAAGGCCAGCTGCGTGATGTTCTGGGCCATGTCGTTCAGGACGCTGCCCCGGGCGCAGGCGTCGCTCGCCAGCAGAATGCGGCCGGTCTTTTTCACGGATTCCAGGACTTTTTCATACCGGAAGGGCACGATGCTGCGCGCGTCGATGACCTCTGCCGTTACGCCGTATTGCGCCTCCAGGGTTTTGGCCGCCTCCAGAGCGGGGTAGAGGGTCGCGCCGATGGTGAGGATCGTCAGGTCGCTGCCTGTCGTGCGCAGGGCGGGCTCCCCGAATTCGACCTCGTAGTCCGCTTCCGGGACGCCGGAGGAGACGAACTGCTCGCCCATGTCGTAGAGCTTCTGGCTCTCGAAAAAGACCACGGGGTCGGTGCCGTTCAGGGCCGCCGTCATCAGGCCCTTCGCGTCGTAGGGCGTGACGGGATAGACCACCTTCAGGCCGGGCACGTGGGCGCAGAGGGAGGTCCAGTCCTGGGAGTGCTGGGCGCCGTATTTGGAGCCCACGGAGACCCGCAGAACGAAGGGCATGCGCAGGCCGCCCGCGCTCATGGACTGCCACTTGGCCATCTGGTTGAAGACCTCGTCCCCGGCACAGACGATGAAGTCGCAGTACATCAGCTCGGCGATGACGCGGCCGCCCGCCAGGGCGTAACCCACCGCGGAGCCCACGATCGCGGATTCCGCGATGGGGGAGTTGAACAGCCGGTGATAGGGCAGGGCCTCCGTCATGCCGCGGTAGACGGCAAAGGCGCCGCCCCAGTCCCGGACGTCCTCCCCGTAGGTGATGAGCGTCGGGTCCGTATAGAATTTGTTGAAGATCGCCTCAAACAGGCCGTCGCGGACATTGTAAACTTTTGCTTTGGAGAGGGCATTGCCCTCCGCGTCATAGGCGTAGCGGGCTGTCCGCGCGATGCGCTTCACGCGTTCGTTTTCCGCCTTGGGCTCCAGCGTCTCGCAGGGGCGGTCGTCCATCTTTTCCGCGCGGGCGTTGGAGAGCATCATGTTTTCCAGGAAATACGGGTTCGTCTCATAGTCCGTGTAGGGCGCGACCTGCAAATCGGAGGCCAGCTCGAACATGGCCTGGTTGCGCGCAATCGCCTCCGCGTGGATGGCCGCGAGCTGTTCCGCCGTGGCGACGCCCGCCTCCGCCAACTGGGCGGGGAAGACCGTCAGCGGGTCCAGGGCCTCCCAGGCGGCCAGTTCCTCTTTCTCGCGGTAGCTCATCGCGTCCGAGGTGGAGTGGCCGGAGAAACGATACGTTACCACATCTAACAACACGGGGCCCCGGCCGGATTCCAGCAGCTCCCGCTTGCGCTCGTAGGCGTCAATCACGGCCAGGGGGTTCCAGCCGTTGATGCGCTCCGCGTGCATCTGGCTGGGGGTGATGCAGCCCAAGCGCGCCAGGTCGCCGTAACCCATGGTCTCACCCTGCGTCTGCCCGCCCATGCCGTAGTGGTTGTTGTTGAAGTGGAACAGAATCGGCAAGCCGCCCTTGTAGTCCTTGCCCCAGAGCGTGTTGAACTGGTCCATGCAGGCGAAGGTCATGGCCTCGTAGACGGGGCCGCGGGCCGCCGCGCCGTCGCCCGCGTTGGCCACGACGATGCCGGGCTTTTTATTGCACTTTTTATACAGCGCGACCCCCGTGGCGATGGGTGCGGCGCCGCCGACAATCGCGTTGTTGGGGAAAATGCCGAAGGGCAGGAAGAACGCGTGCATGGAGCCGCCCAGGCCCCGCGAAAAGCCCATATCCTTGGCGAAAAGCTCGCAGGCCAGGCCGAAGAGGAAGAAGTCCTTCGCCTGCTCCTTGATGCTCTTGTTCCCGGAACGCGCCTGGATGACCGCGTAGTTTTTGCCGCCGTTGCAGTCCTCCATGATGCGCAGCAGCCTGCGGTCGGAGAGCTTGCGGATGGCGGAGAAGGCCTTGGCGATGACCTGATGGTGGCTGCGGTGGGTGCCGAAAATGAAATCGTCCGGCTCGAGGGTGTAGGCCTGCCCGACGGCGGTGGCCTCCTCACCGACCGCCAGGTGCGCGGGGCCGGGATAGGTGAAATTCTTGCCGTTGTAGACGCCCTTCTGCTTAATTTCCAATAACATGGACTCAAACTCCCGGATGGCGGCCATGTCGGCGTAGATGCCCAGCAGTTCCTCCTTGCTGAAGCGCTGCTTTTCTTCGGTGACCGTCCGGCTGTACTGGTTCACGGGGATATCTTGGAAAGAAATCTTGCGCGGGGCGAACTGTTCCTCCGGCTGGATGAATTGGGATTTTGGCATGAAATAAAATCCTCCTAAATTAGATATTAGACGTTAGACATTAGATGTTAGATGATAAGATAAAATGTTTTATCAATATTATAAGACTAACGCAGCGAACTGCGTTCATATATTCCCCTCCGGGGAGGGGTGCCCGAAGGGCGGGGTGGCCAAGGGGACATATTACAACCCCGCATCAAACAGCGCTTCGCGGATGACCTCACCTACAGTCGGGTGCGGGAAAATCAACTCTTTCAGGCTCTCCAGCGGCAGTTCGGCTTCTATTATCAAAGCCGCGCCGTAGATGATTTCGGAGGCGTAGTTCGTGATCATATGCACGCCCAGCAGCTGGCGGTAGCGCTTGTCGAACACCAGCTTGCAGATGCCGTTGCCCCTCTCGTTCTCGGCCAGGTAGCGGCCGCTGTAGCGCATGGAGAGCTTGACGGCGGCCACCGGGAACCCCTTCGCCCGGGCGGAGGTCTCCGTCTCGCCGACGCAGGCCACCTCGGGATTGGTGTAGATGACGCTGGGCACGGCTTGGTAGCGCATCTGGTCCTGCTTGCCCAGCATGTGGTTGACCGCGACCTCGCCCTCCCGGTAGGCGGTGTGGGCCAGCATGGACTTCCCGTTGACGTCCCCGGCGGCATAGAGCCCCGGCACATTCGTGCGCATCTGTTCGTCCGTGACCACGGCGCCCTTTTCTAAATATACATTTAAATTTTCCAGGCCGAAGCCGGAGACCACGGGCCTGCGGCCGATGGCGCAGAGCAGCTTGTCCGCCGCCGCGCGGTTGTAGGAGCCGCCCTGGGTCTGGTAGAGCACGGCGCCCTCCTCCACTTCCGTGACCTTGCTGTTCAGGCGGAAGTCGATGCCCTTTTCTGTATAATTTTTCAGCAGAATCTGAGCAATCTCCTCGTCCAGCGGGCCGCCGATGTGGTCCAGCATTTCAATCACGGTGACCTCGCTGCCCGCGGAGCGGTAGTAGGAAGCCATCTCCATGCCGACCACGCCGCCGCCCAGGATGACCAGCCGCTTCGGAATTTCCTCCAGGGCCAGGACCTCGCGGTTCGTCAGCACAAAACCCGTCTCAACGCCTTTTTTCAGGCCGGGAATGTCGGGCAGAACGGGCTCGGAACCCGTGGCCAGCAGCATATGCTTACCCGTATAGACCTCGTCGCCCACCGTGACCTGAAAGCCCTCCGCCGCGCGGCCCGCGATGTAACCGGCCGCGCGGACGACCGTGACGTTGTACTTCTGCAGTTTCGCGCTGACGCCCTGTACTAATTGCTTGACAACTTTGTCCTTCCGCGCGACGACCTGCTTCTGGTTCAGGGCAGCGCCGCTGACATGCACGCCGTAGGCCGCGCCGTGGAGGGCGCCGTCCAGAATTTTCGCGGAGTAGAGCAGTGCCTTGGAGGGGATGCAGCCCTCGTTCAGGCACACGCCGCCCAGCGCGCGCTTCTCGAACAAAACCGTGCGCAGACCGGCCGCCCCCGCGCGCTCCGCCGCGTTGTAACCGGCGGGTCCCCCGCCCAATATGATGAGGTCGTAGATTTCCATAAAACCAAATTCCTTTCTTACACGAAATTCTATGGTAGAGGTGATTCACGAATCACCCTCGGAACGGCGACAGCATGATTTGGGCGATTCGTGAATCGCCCCTACAAGGCGTCATGCTCCGCCGCAAATGCGGCAAAGCGCTCGAAATTCTGTTTCAAATCCGCCAGGAAACGGGAGGCAGGCGCGCCGTCCACCGCGCGGTGGTCGTAGGTCAGTGACAGGCTCATGGCTTGATAGGGCACGATGGCGCCCGCTTCGACACGTATTTGCGTGGTGATGGTGTTTACGCCGAGCAGGCCCGTCTGCGGCGCGTTGAGGATGGGCGTGAAGCTCTCTATGCCAAAGACGCCCAGATTGGAGACGGAGAAGCTCGCGCCCTGCAGCTGCTCCGGCGCGGCCTTGCCTTCCCGGCAGAGCGCCGCCAGGGAGCGGCATTCCGCCGAGAGTTCCGCCAGGGATTTTTGGTCCGCGTCGAAGATAGTCGGCACAAACAGGCCCCGCGGCGTGTCCACCGCCAGCCCCAAGTGTACGCCGTCGAAGCAGCGCAGGACGTCCCCTTCCAACAGATGCGCGTTGAGAGCGCGGTGCGTCGGCTCCTTCAGCGTGCGGGAGACCACGAACAAAATCATGTCGTTCAGGGAGGCGTTGCCGTAACCGAGGGTCGCACCGCCTGCCTTGATCTTCTCGCGGAAGGCGAGCAGCTCCGCCGCGTCGAAGGAGAGCGTATGCGTCAGCTGCGCCGTGCTCGCGAGGGAATAGAGCATCTGTTTCGCGATGGTACGGCGGATCATCGGCATTTTTTCATCTGAATATGTCCCGTAGGCCACGGGAGCCGGTGCGGCGGAAACGATGTCCGCGACGCGGAAACGTCCGCCCAGGCCCGTGCCGGCACCGCCCTCAAACTGCGGGGCGGCGGCGGGGGTGGGCAGGGGGCCGGTTTCCAGCAGCCTGCGGACATCCCGCTCGATGATCCGGTCCTCCGGACCCGTGGGCACGGCGCCGCGCAGATCCGCGCCAATTTTTGCGGCCAGCGCTTTGGCGCGCGGGGAAATACCTGTAGGGGCGGACGACCCTGTCCGCCCGTATGCGGGTACGGCTGTTGCCACCGGAACCTCTGCGGCCTGTACAGGTGTGGCCACCGGTGGAGCCGTCGCCGTTTTGCTGGGCGCGAAGGCCGCACAGTCCTCGCCCTCCGCCCCGATGACAGCCACGTGGGTCATCACGGGAATTTCGTCTCCGGTCTCGAAGAACTGCGCGAGCAAAGTGCCGTCGCAGGGGGCGTTTTCCTCCAGGGTGGACTTGTCCGTCTCGTAGGTGAACAGAGGCTCGCCGGTCTGTACGGTGTCGCCGGTTTTTTTATGCCATTCCGTCAGAATGCAGCTCTCCACGGTGATGCCGACATTGGGCATCAGAACAGGGGTTGCCAATCTTACACGCCGCCTCTCTTTTTTGTAATTACCTTTAATTATACCGCAATTTCTTCGTCGACGCAACCGGAATTCGCCAAAAAATTTTGAAAATTCGCGTCTGCACGGCAACCAAAACACAATCCGGCAAAATGTATAAAAATTCATAAAGAAGCAAAAAAAGCAGGTGTAATGCATAAAAATTCGCAATAATTCTAAAAAGGAAAATAAAATCGCGAAAATGTGATATACTGAACAATCATTGTGGAAAGGGGATCGGAGCATGTACCGGGTATTCATTGACGGCGCGGAGGGCACCACGGGTCTGCGCATCTACGACCGTCTCGCTCAGCGGGAGGACATCAGCCTGCAACGGCTGCCCGAGGCCGAACGCAAGGATGCCGAAGCCCGCAAGGTCTGCATCCGGGAGTCCGACATCACATTTTTGTGCCTGCCGGACGAGGCCGCCCGGGAATCCGCCGCCCTGGCGGAGGGCAGCGCCGTGCGCATCATCGACGCCTCCACCGCCCACCGCACGCTGGCCGGCTGGCGCTACGGTCTGCCGGAACTTTCCCGGTCGCGGACACAGGAGATTGCCGCGGCGGAACGGGTTGCGGTGCCCGGCTGCTTCGCGACCGGGTTTATCACGCTGGTTTATCCCCTGATCAAAAGAGCGCTTTTGTCGCCGGACGCGCTGCTGACTTGCTTCGCCGTCACGGGCTACAGCGGCGGCGGCAAGCGGATGATTGCCCAATACGAGGCACCGGATCGCTCCCCGGAGCTGAACAGTCCGCGGCAGTATGCCCTGGGGCAGGCGCACAAGCATTTGAGAGAGATGCAGGCCGTCACGGGTCTGACACACACGCCGCTGTTTCACCCGATTGTCGCCGATTTCCCCTGCGGGATGCTGGTCACGGTCCCCCTGCATTTACAGAGTCTGGAGAAACCCGCCAGCCCGGACAGTTTGCGGGAGCTGTACCGGGAATACTATGCCGGGCGGCCGCTGATACACGTCTCTTTGGAGGCGGAGGAGGCACCGGAGGGTTTTCTCGCGGCGAATGCCCTGGCAGACCGGGACTCCATGGAGCTGTTCGTCACGGGGAACGCGGAGCGGGTTGTGCTCTCGGCACGGTTTGACAATCTCGGCAAGGGCGCCTCCGGCGCGGCGATACAATGCATGAATTTGATGCTGGGGCTGGAGGAAACGACGGGATTGGTTTTATAAATTAGACCTCCTCGGAAACTAAATTCGGACTCAATGTTTTCAAGGGTTTAGATTGTCAAAAATGTGGGTTTCCGAGGAAGTCTATTGAGAGTGGAGAGTTGAGAGTTGAGAGTTCAGGAAAACGGAATTCAAATCGTTCCGGGAGGAATTTGCGCGCCGAAAGGTTTTACCGCCTCCGGCGTGCACTGCGGCATCCGGAAAAACCAGACAAAAAAAGATTTGGCGCTGATTGTCAGCGAACAGCGGGCGAGCGCCGCGGCGGTCTATACCCAGAACCGCGTCCAGGGTGCGCCCCTGACGGTCACGCGGGAAAATTTGACGGACGGTTACGCCCGGGCGGTCATCTGCAACAGCGGCATCGCCAACACCTGCAGCGCGGGCGGCATGGAAGCCGCGCGGGCCATGTGCGCCCTGGTCGCCGAATATACCGGCATTCCGGCGGAGGACGTCATCGTCGCATCTACAGGTGTCATCGGCCAGCCGCTGCCCCTTGGGGTGATCCAAAGCGCGATGCCGGCTTTGACAGCTGCGCTCAGCGCGGACGGCGAGGCTGCCGCCCAGGCCATCCTGACAACGGACACCATGAAAAAAGAGAGCGCCGTGGAGTTCCAACTGGGCGGCAAAATCTGCCGTTTGGGCGGCATCGCCAAGGGTTCCGGCATGATCCACCCCAATATGGCGACGCTCCTGTCCTTTTTGACCACCGACGCCGCTGTCTCCCCGGAAATGCTGCAAAAGGCGCTGTCTGATGTGGTGAAAGACAGCTACAATATGATCAGCGTGGACGGGGACACCTCCACCAACGACATGGTGACGATTCTGGCCAACGGCATGGCCGGCAACGCACCGATTACAGCAGAGGGCGAGGATTATCAATATTTTGTGGAGGCCCTGTCTACTGCGGCCGTCCATCTCAGCCGCGTGCTCGCGCGGGACGGCGAGGGCGCGACGAAACTGCTGGAGTGCCGGGTGAGCGGCGCGGCGGATGAGGATTCGGCGCGGGCGGCGGCGAAGGCGGTAATTGCCTCCAATTTGCTGAAGGCGGCGATGTTCGGCGCGGACGCGAACTGGGGCCGGGTGCTCTGCGCTCTGGGTTACGGCGCGCCGGAGGCGGCGGCAGATCAAGCAGACGTGAGCTTCGCCTCCGCCGCGGGAGAAATTATGGTCTGCCAAAACGGCATGGGCCTTCCCTTCGACGAGGCAACGGCCAAGCAGATTCTACTGGAACAGGAAATTCAAATTCTAATCGAACTCCACAGCGGCGATTGCGGCGCCGCCGCCTGGGGCTGCGATTTGACCTATGACTATGTAAAAATCAATGGGGACTATAGATCATGACAGGAGGAAAAACCATGTCTCTATCCAACGCGCAGCGGGCCGAAATCATCGTGCAGGCCCTGCCCTATATCCAAAAGTACAACAACAAAATTATCGTCATCAAATACGGCGGCAACGCCATGCTCAACGACGAGCTGAAAAAGGCCGTCATGGGGGATTTGGCGCTGCTGTCCCTGATTGGCATCCGGGTGGTGCTGGTCCACGGCGGCGGGCCGGAAATTTCTGAATTGATGCAAAAGGTCGGCAAGGAGAACGCGTTTCTGGATGGCCTGCGGGTGACGGACAAGGAGACCGCCGAAATCGTACAGATGGTCCTGGCCGGGAAAATCAGCAAAGATTTGGTCAACCTGATCCAGTGTATCGGCGGCAAGGCGCTGGGTCTCTGCGGCATTGACGGGCACATGATAGAGGCGAAACCCCAGGACGAGCGGCTGGGTTACGTGGGGGAGATCACCCGCGTGAACGCACAGCCGGTGCTGGACGCCCTCGCTGCGGGTTACATCCCCGTGATTTCGACTTTGGGATGTGACCGGCAGGGCAGCGTCTACAACATCAACGCGGACATCGCCGCCTCCCGCATCGCGGGGGCCCTGCGGGCGGAGAGCCTGATTCTGATGACGGACGTCCAGGGGATTCAGCGGATCCCGGGGGACGAAGCCAGCATGATTCCGGAGCTCACCGTCAGCCAGGCGATTCAGTTGATCCGCGAGGGCGTCATCTCCGGTGGGATGATTCCCAAGACCCACTGCTGCATCGACGCCATCCGGCGTGGCGTGGAGCGCGTGTTCATCATCGACGGCCGTGTACCGCATTCGATTTTGATTGAGGTGCTGACGGATGAGGGCATCGGGACAATGTTCAAATAACAAAACAAAACCACTCCGGCTCGATACCGGGGTGGTTGTGAAATTTTCAAGTAACCAAACGTCCCCCCTCCCCATAAGATGGTGATGAAAGCAGTGAGGGTGAGAACATAAGGCAGGAGACCGAATCGTGCGGAACCGGTTTTCACAAACAGGTAATGACACGGTTTCATACGGGGAACATATCACGATTCCGGTACGGCTGCTTGTTTCTCTGAATCCGCGGCAGCGGCAGCGGTTGCGGTCATTTACCCGCAAACTCTTTCGGAACAAATTCTTAAAGGGAGGGCAAATATATGTTCGGAAACAATAGCTGTTTGTTGATAATCCTGATCCTGTTCTGTTGTTGCGGAGACGGTTTCCTGGGTGGCGCCGGCAACGGCAACGGCTGCGGATGTCCCTGCTGCAACAACGGCTGCGGCTGCCCGTCGAACTGCTGCTAAGTAAACAGGCGCTTCAACACGCTTGCCGCTTCTTCCGGCGTAAGTCCGCCGGGGGAAGTGGCAAAGTTTTTCGGCGGATTTTTCTCCCAGTAACGCCGGTAGGCCTCAACCTGGGACACGGACATCCTCACCGAGGGCAGAGCCGCCATCTCAAAGAGCGTCTCCGTCACCGCTTCCAGGTCTGCCCCGAAGGCCGCCTCGATTTCCTGGTACTTCTTCGGCGCGAAGGACTTTGCCCGGTCAAGCAGTTCCGGCAGGAACACGGCGCAGGCAAAGCCGTGGGGCACGTCGTAGTCCTCCGTGAGGATATAACCCATCCCGTGGCAGAAGGCGGTGCCGCAGAGGTTGATGACCGCGCCCGCGTAGAGGGAGGCATAGTAGAACTCGGCGCGCCCGGCGGCATCCGGCAGCGCTTTGCTCTGCCAGAGTGTGCGGAGGTTCTCCCACAGCAGGGAGATGGACCGCGTCCCGAACAGCCGTCCGACCTCGTTCATCGGCGCCTTCAGCCAGCCCTCCAACACGTGGGCCAGGGCATCCAGCCCCGTGGACAAGCTGACGGCATAGGGCATGGAATGGGTATAACTTGGGTCGGCAAAGACTACTTTGGCATAGAATCCGTCGTCCGCGACACTTTTCTTTTTGTTGTCCCGGCTGTCCGTTAGCACGGAGATGCGCGTGACCTCGCTGCCCGTTCCAGCCGTGGTTCCGACCAGCGCGATAGGCAAGGGTTTTTGCGCGCCGCCCAGCGAAGCGAAGATGTTCTCGGGCCGCATATCCGGGTTCGCGGCGTAGAGGGCGGCGGCCTTCGCGGCGTCCAGCACGGAGCCGCCGCCGATGCCGAGCAGAAATTCCGCACCGAAGGCCTTCGCGGCCATGCCCGCCTCGTGGCAGGCGGCGGTCAGGGGGTTCGGCCCAATTTTGTCGTAACTTATGTAGGCAATGCCCTGCCGGTCCAAGACGGCTTCGGCATCCGCCAATGCGCCGCTTAGGGCGGCGGAGACGCCGTCCGTCACAATTAGGCAGCGGCTGCCGCAGAGCCCCCGCAGGGCGGTGTCCTTCCGCAATACACCCTCTCCGCCGAGGATACGGACCGGTAAGAATAATTCAAACATATTGACAACTCCCCATTATTATATATTTACCACTTAATTAAACCGTAGTGTTGTGCCGTTGTCAAGTCTAAAATTAACATTGAATGACTCTCTCCGGCGCTCCCCACAAAATTCCGGCCAGAAATTATGCAAAATCACGTTTTGTGTACTATAGCCGGAAATGTTCATACTCTCCCTCTTGCATGTTTTCTTGTAATTGTATACAATACAATTCGGGTCGCGGTCTTGCGGCTCGGAAGGAAGGCGGGCGCGGTGAGGCAAAAAGGGGAACCAAAAGGCAAACGGAAACTCGGCCGGGGCGCGGTGATTCCGGCTGTCCTGGCTCTGGCCGCCGTGCTCTGCTATGACGCCTTTTTGCGGACCGTTACGGTCACGGAGAGCGGCTTCGCGATGGATGCGGTCGTCACAGTCACCGTGAAAGGGAATAAGAAGGACGCCGAGGCCGCGGCGAAGGAAGCGCTGGAAGCCATCCAGTCCCTGGAGAAGGACGAGCTCTCCCGCTTCCTGGAGAGCGCCACAGTGTATCAGGCAAACGCGAACCCCGGCACAGCGGTTCCGGTCTCGGCTGACCTCAACTGGCTGTTAGAAAACGGGATCGATCTGCAACAAAAGACCGGCAACGCCTTCGACATCACCCTGGGCGCGGTCAGCGATCTGTGGGATTTCAACGGGGAATCCCCCCAAGTGCCGGATGCGAAAGCGATTCAAGCGTTGCTGGAGCAAGACCGCTCCCTGCATATTGAAGATGACTGCCTGACCGTCGCGGCGGCGGGCGCGCTGGATCTCGGCGCGGTCGGCAAAGGCATGGCCTGCGATGTGGCGGAGTTCCCTAGGTCCGGTTCAAACGCTGTCCGGGAGGCGGTAGTCTCTGTCGGCGGCAGCGTCCTGCTCTGGGGAAGCCGAGATAATTTTAAGGTCGGCATCCGCAATCCGTTCGGCGCTTTGACGGAGCAGATGGGCATTCTGACCACCAGTGCCTGCTGCGTCTCCACCTCCGGCGGCTATGAGCGCTTTTTCGAGCAGGACGGCGTACGCTATCACCACATTCTGGACGGGCGCACGGGCTACCCCGTCCAAAACGGCCTCGCGAGCGTGACGATTCTAACCAGATCCGGCGCGATGAGCGACGCGCTCTCCACCGCCTGCTTTGTGTTGGGTTATGAAGATTCCCTTCCATTACTCATAGAGTACAAGGCGGATGCAGTGTTTATCTATGAGGACGGCGGCGTACGGGTGGTCGCCTGCTCCTTACGGCCGCTGTCTTTTGTGATCACAGACGAAGCTTTTCATTCCATGGACTCCGGCCTCCTTGGGGCCTAATATTTGCAGTGGAAAATTGTTATGAACTATTTCAAACGCGCGGACTTTTTTGTAATTATTTTATTATTGCTGCTCGCCGCTGGTTTGCTGCTACCCCAGGCATTCGCGCGGGACAAGTGGGAGGCGGTCATCTGCGTGGACGGCCAGATATATGAGACCGTCCGGCTCGGCGCGGCGGAGGCTGCCTATACGATCCAGCCGGATTGCGATCCCCCGCTGACCATCACCTGCTACGGCGACGCGATCGCCTTTACCCGGGCGGACTGCCCAGACAAGCGCTGCGTACAGTGTGGAACACTGTCCCGCCCGGGGCAGACGGCGGCCTGCCTGCCCGCGAGAACGGTCATTTACATTCGCGGCGCGAATATAGGCGGGCCGGACGCGATAACATATTGAAATTGAAAATGGAAAAAGGAAAAAGGAAAATTAAGGCTACCCAAAAAATCGCGCTGCTGGGCATTCTGGGGGCACAGGCGCTGGTGCTCTCCTGGCTGGAGAGCCTGCTGCCGCCCTTTCCGGTTCTGCCGCCCGGCGCGAAACCGGGGCTTTCCAATATCGTTACCATGTTTACGGCGCTGTCTTTCGGCTTTCCCGAGGCGATGGCCGTCACCCTCCTCAAGGCCGCTTTCGCGGGCCTGACGCGGGGCCTCACGGCGGGCTGCATGAGCCTGGCCGGCGGGGCGCTCAGCACAGTCGTGCTCTGTCTCCTGCTGCGCATGAAGCGGAAGCCCTTCGGTCTTTCCGGCATTTCCGTGCTCTGCGCCCTGAGCCACAATACGGGGCAGCTCTGCGTGGCCGCCGCGCTTACCGGCAGTTCCGGCATCTTCTATATGGCGCCGCTTTTGCTGCTGTTTTCCGTCGGCACCGGGTTGGTGACGGGGCTGCTGCTGACGGCGGTCATGCCCGTGCTGGAGAAGCAGAGATATTCTTTTCATTGATTATCCCGGCACATTCGCACCATCCTTTTTGGGCCACCCCGCCCTGCGGGCACCCCTCCCCGGAGGGGAATAGAAAGGAAGTCTATTGTATGAGTCCAGTGAAAACGAGCGGCGTGCTGAAAACGGTACAGCGTGTCCGCGGCGGCGTAGCGGTGTCCCACAACAAGCACACCAACGACTGCGAGGCCCAGCGGATTCCCGCGCCCGCCAAGGTGGTGCTCGCCATGCAGCAGCACATCGGCGCGCCCTGTGCGCCCTGCGTCAAAGTGGGGGATACCGTAAGCGTAGGGCAGGTTATCGGCGACAGTGAGGCGGCTCTCTGTGTGCCTATACACGCCTCCGTATCCGGAAAAGTGACCGCCATCGGGGAGCTCACGCTGCCTCAGGGCGTGATAACCCAAAGTATCACGATTGAATCGGACGGAGAAATGCGCCTGTTCGAGGGCCTGGAGCCTCCGAAAGTGACCGACAAGGCCTCATTGGTCGCGGCGGCGCGGGCCTCCGGCCTGATGGGCCTGGGCGGCGCGGGTTTTCCCGCCCATGTCAAACTGAACACGCCGCCGGACAGGGAGATCGACACCCTGATTGTCAACGCCGCGGAGTGTGAGCCCTTCCTCACGGTGGATTACCGCGAGTGTCTGGACAACTCCTGGGATATCCTGTCCGGGGTCTACACGCTGCAGGAAATTTTGGGCTTTCAAAACGTGATCATCGGCGTGGAGGACAACAAACCCAAGGCTATAGAAGTTCTCGCGCGCATCGCGGAGAAGGACGACCAAACGGGAGACGCGGTCAAATTGATGACACTGCCCTCCCAATACCCCCAGGGCGCGGAAAAGATGCTGGTCCAGGCCGCAACCGGCCGGAAAATCCCGCCGGGCAAGCTGCCCATGGACCTGGGCTGCCTGGTGATGAATGTGGCCAGCGTCGCGTTTCTGGCCCGCTACATAAAGACGGGGAAACCCCTGGTCAGCCGCAATCTGACGGTGGACGGCTCCGCGATCAGTTCTCCCAAAAATGTGCGGGCTCCCATCGGCACGAGCCTCGGTGAGATCATTGATTTTTGCGGCGGCTTCCGGGAAGAGCCTTTCAAATTGATCACGGGCGGCCCGATGATGGGTTACGCCGTCGTAAGTCCGGAGTTGCCGACGCTGAAGCAGAACAACGCCATTCTGGCCTTCGCGTCCGGGACCCTGCGCACGAAACCGGAGCGGGACTGCATCCGCTGCGGGCGCTGCGCCTATGTCTGCCCGATGCGGCTGATGCCCACGCAAATCAAACGTTACGCCTCGGCGGGCGACGCCGAACGGCTGCAAAAAATCGGCACGGACCTCTGCATGGAGTGCGGCAGCTGCGCCTATGTCTGCCCCGCCGGCCTGCCGCTGGTGCAGTATTTGCGGCTCGCGAAGGCCGTGGAACAGGAGGCATCACAGACATGAACGATAAAAAATTGACGGTTTCCGCCTCGCCCCATGTGCGCTCCGGCGTCACCACCACGGGCATTATGCTAGACGTTTTAATCGCGCTGCTGCCCTCCCTGATTGTCTCCACCATCCTGTTCGGATTCCGGGTTTTGGCCGTGTGTGCCGTCACGATTTGCAGCTGCGTACTCAGCGAATACGTTGCGCGTAAAATCATGAAGCGCCCGAACACCCTGGGCGACTTGAGCGCGATTGTCACCGGACTGATTCTGGCCTTCAACCTGCCGGTGTCCATCCCGCTGTGGATGGCGGCCTTCGGCGCGGTGGTGGCCATCGTCGTCGCGAAACAGCTGTTCGGCGGCATCGGGCAGAACTTCATCAATCCCGCCATCGCGGGGCGCATTGTGATGATGGTCTCCTTCCCCGCAGCCATGTCCAACTGGACGCAGCCCCTAGCCTGGCGCGGCATGGAGGCAAGCACGACGGCTTCCCCCCTGATGGCACTGCGCAACAGCGAGGCTTTGCCCTCCCTGACGGATATGCTGCTGGGCATCCGCTCGGGCAGCTTGGGCGAGGTCTGCGCCCTGACCCTGCTGCTGGGGTTTCTCTATCTGACGCTGCGCAGGGTGATTGTTCCGGTGGTGCCCCTTTGCTTTGTCGGCACGGTCGCTGTGATCATGCTCATCGCCGGAGGGGGCGACATGAACTTCCTCGCCTACCAGCTGCTGGGCGGCGGTTTATTGTTGGGCGCGATTTTCATGGCGACGGACTACGCCACCTCCCCCATCAGCATCAAGGGGAAACTTGTTTTCGGCGTCGGCTGCGGCCTGCTCACCTGTTTGATCCGCCTGTACGGCAGTATGCCGGAGGGTGTGTCCTTCGCCATTATCATTATGAATATTCTGGTGCCGCATATTGAGAATCTGACTATGCCGAAGCCTTTTGGCACTGAGAAAGAGCAGAAGGAGGCGGAAACATGAAAAAAAACATTGTTATTCCAACAGTAACCCTCTTCCTCATCTGCCTGGTGATGACCGCGCTGATGGCGCTGACCAACAGTGTCACCGCGCCGTGGATTGCCGCGTTGACCGCGGACAGCGAAGTCTCCGCCAAGCAGCAGGTGCTCCCCGAAGCGGCAGCCTTCAGCGAGGCCAAGCAGCTCAAAAAGGACGGCGAGATCTACAGCTGCTACGAGGGCCTGGACGGCGCGGGCAGAGCAATCGGCCTGGTTTTCGTAACGACCGCCAAGGGCTACGGCGGCGACATCCGCGTGATGACGGGCATCGATCTCAAGGGTGCGGTCACCGGTGTGCAGATTTTATCTATGAATGAGACGCCGGGCCTGGGCTCCAAGGCCCAGGACGACGGCTTTCTCGCCCAGTTTCTCGGAAAGGCCGGGAAGCTCCAGGTCGTAAAATCTCAGGCGGACGGCAATGAAATCCTCGCGATTACCGGAGCGACCATCAGCTCCAGGGCGGTCACAGACGCGGTCAATCTGGCAATAGAATTATCGCAGGCCGTCGTAGGGGCGATTCACGAATCGCCCGCGCAGGAGACAGGAGGGAACAAATAATGGCTCAAGAAAAAACACCGCTGCGCCAGGAATTCAGCAAGGGCCTGTTGCGGGAAAATCCCGTACTGCGCCTGGTCCTGGGCACCTGCCCCACGCTGGCGGTCTCGGCCTCCGTCGTGAATAGTTTGGGTATGGGCATTGCCGCTACCATCGTGCTGATCTGTTCCAATATCGCCATCTCCGCGCTGCGCAAAGTGATTCCCGACAAGGTGCGCATTCCCGCCTATGTCGTCATCATCGCCGCCTTCGTCTCCATCGTGCAGATGCTGGTGAAGGCCTTCGTGCCCGCGCTGGACGTGGCCCTCGGCGTATTTTTGCCGCTGATTGTGGTCAACTGCATCATCCTGGGCCGGGCGGAAGCCTTTGCGAACAAAAATCCCGTACTGGCCTCCGCGGTGGACGGTCTCGGCATGGGCGTGGGCTTTACGATGACCGTGCTCGTGATGGGCACATTCCGGGAAATCATCGGCGCGGGCACCTTCCTCAGCGGCGCCCAAAGCCTGCTGGCGCTGTTCGGCGAGAACTCCCTGGGCGGCTTCAACGGCTTTGATCTCCTCGGGCATGTCCCGCAGCTGGCGCCGATTACGATTTTCATCCTGGCTCCCGGCGGATTCTTCATGTTCGGCATCCTGATGGCCACGGCCAACTGGCTGGCGGAACGCAAGGGGCGGCCGAAAGCGAACCTCGGCTGCGAGGGCTGCCCAATGGCTTCAACCTGTACGATTCAAACAGGAGACGGGAGGCATGAGGCATGAAAATTTTTATGGCAATTTTAGTGACCGGCATCCTGACCCAAAACTATGTGCTGTCCCGCTTTTTGGGCATCTGCCCGTTTTTGGGCGTCTCGAAAAAGCTGAATACCGCGGTGGGCATGTCCACGGCCGTGATTTTCGTCATGGTCCTGGCCACGGCGGTGACGCACCCCATCAACAGCTATTTATTAATCCCCAACGATTTGGAATACCTCCAGACGATTCTCTTCATCCTCGTCATCGCGGCTTTAGTACAGCTGGTGGAGTTCGTGCTGCGCAAATACCTGCCGCCGCTCTACCACGCTTTGGGCATCTATCTGCCGCTGATTACCACAAACTGCGCGATTCTCGGCGTGGTGCTCTTAAACATTGAGAGTTCCTACGGCTACACGCAGTCCCTGGTCAACTCCCTGGGCGCGGGCCTGGGTTTTATGCTGGCCATGGTGATGTTTGCCGGCGTGCGGGACCGCCTGGAGAGCAGCGATATCCCCAAATTCCTGGAGGGGCTGCCCATTACGCTGGTTGCCGCCTCCCTGGTCTCGGTCTCATTTTTGGGATTCACGGGCCTGGTGGAAAACATGTTCGGAGTGTGATTTAATTTGGAAATTATCATAGCGGTCATCATTGTTTCCGCCATCGGGCTGGTGCTGGGCCTGGGGCTCGCGGTCGCCTCGAAGGTGATGGCGGTGCCCATAGATGAAAGGGCGGAGGAACTCACGGAGGTATTGCCGGGCACCAACTGCGGCGCCTGCGGCTTCTCCGGCTGCGCGGGTTACGCGGGGGCGCTCTCCCAGGGGGAAACTGCGGACGCCGGCCTCTGTGCCCCGGGCGGGAATGAGACGGCAAAGCAATTGGCAGACCTGATGGGCCTGAACGCGCCCGAGATGCTCCCCGCTGCCGCCGCCGTGCTCTGCCGGGGCAACCGGCACAACGCGGAGGACAAGCTCAGTTATGTGGGCGTAAAGAGCTGTAAGATGGCGGCGCAGCTCTTCGGCGGGCCGAAAAGCTGCACTCATGGCTGCGTCGGCTTCGGCGACTGTGCCAAGGTCTGCCCCTACAACGCGATTCAAATCTGCGACGGCATCGCGCGTATCAATCCCCTGCTCTGCCGCGCCTGCGGGATGTGCCTGCGGGAATGCCCGAAGGACAGCATCACCATGCTGCCGCTGCATGTAGACAAAGCCTGCGTGCTGTGTCTCAACAAAGATAAGGGCGCACAGACCCGCAAGGACTGCAAAACGGGCTGTATCGGCTGCGGACGCTGCCAAAAGGCCTGCGAGTGCGGAGCCATCACGCTGGAAAATTTCTGCGCAAAGGTGGATTACGAGAAGTGCGGCGGCTGCGGCAACTGCCGCGAGGTCTGCCCTGTCAAGAGCATTACCATCCTCCGGCTGGAGAAAGAAGACGCGGTAGGCTAAACGGTGTCTACTGTAAAGCAGTTGACATTTCTTTCTTCAGCTGTTATTATTTTGTCATTCTGTGTGTGGAAAGGAGGGATTTTATTATGAAACACGCAAAAAAATTGTTTACTTTGCTGCTGGCGTTTCTCCTGGTTCTTGCCTTCGGTTTACCGGCGATGGCAATTCAGACGCAAAGCGCTGTTGATTGGGATGAGTTTTACATCGTCAAACAACCACAGGGGCGGAACATCCGGAAGGGCGAAAGCTTTACGCTCAGCTTTGAAGTGAACGTGCCGGACGGCGTGGAAGTGGAATACAAATGGTTCGGCATTGCCGATGGTTTTTTTGAGCTAACAACGTCCGATCCGATTCTTGTCTGCTCTCCCGGCGACGCACATTACCCCATCCTGAATACCATCATTTTGCCGGATGCAACTGGTTCCGCACATTATCATTGTTGGATTTACTGCTATGAAAAAGATGGGGGCAAAATTGTTTCACAACAGCAGATACTTACCAACGAGGTCACCGTGGATATGAAAGGTACTATAGGAGATTTGATGTATAGTTTCCTAAATGCCCCCATTCTCGCCGCGATTGGCCCTTTTGCCGCTGTGATGCCCGCTCTTTTTACCGGCATAATAACTTATCCGTTCATTGCGCTGTATTTTACTTTTGTTATGCCCATCATGGCGCTAATTGATATCATTGGAAATTATGTTCGAATAAGGGTTTAATCGCTGAAAAAAGCAGGAGAGCCATGGGAAACGCTTTGTTTCCTATGGCTCTTGTTTATTTTATGCGTTTGGCGCGGATAACTGTCCTCTTTCTATTTACGCCCCGCAGCTTTATGTGGTATAATAAAAACTAGATGCACATCACTACCCCTTTTATTGTCTACTGTCTAATATCTGACGTCTAAAATCTAAGTTGAGGTATTCTCTATGGCCGCTTGGACGCTTGCTTCCCCGGACCGACGCGTAACCCTGACCTTCGAGGAGACGAAGCAGGGCGGGCTTGCCTTTTCCGCCAAAAAGGACGACGTCACCGCAGTGGCGGACTCCCCGCTGGGGCTGAAGACCAGCCTGGGTAATTTCACGGAGAAGCTCAGCCTGCAGGATAAGCGGGCGCGTTCGCTGACGGAACGTTTCCCGCTCATCGGGGCAAAACAGGCGCTCGTCCGGGCGGAGGCCAATGAGCTGATTCTCTCCTTTGAGCAGGCGGGCACCACCTTCCAGCTGATTGCCCGGGCCTTCCGGGACGGCTTCGCCTTCCGCTACAGCCTCCAGACGCAGAAACCGCAGACTTTGCGCATCTTTTCGGAGCAAACCGCCTTTCAGATTCCGGCGGAGGCCCGGGTCTATGCCGCGCCCTATGCCGCCGACCACGAGACGCTGTCCGAACCGCGGCGCTCTCCCGCCCTGGGCGGCCGCTATTGTATGCCATTGCTCTATGAGACGCGCGGCCTCTGGGCCCTGCTCTCCGAGGCGGCGCTGACGCCGGCCTACTGCGGCGCCTGCCTGAAAGGCACGTCCACAGGCCTGATGCAGGTCTGCTTTCCGCCCGAACAGGAGGGGCCCGTGCGGACGGAGACCCCCTTCTTCTCCCCCTGGCGCTTCGCGGCGCTGGGAACCCTCGCGGATATTGCGGGCAATACCCTGCCGGAGGCCCTGAGCCCCGCCTGTGTGCTGCCGGATACGGCTTGGGTCAAGCCCGGCGCCGCCGCCTGGACCTGGCTCAACCGGGAGGGTACGGATTCTTTTTACACCTATCGGCGCTATATCGACCTCGCCGCCGAAATGGGCTGGCAGTATCTGCTGCTGGACGAGGGATGGCAGCCTCTGGCAACACCGCAGCCGCCGGCTTTTCCGATGGGGAAAAAACCAAGGGCGCAGAAAAAATCTGTTTATATTTATGATGGCTACTACGACTGGACGCAATCTCTGCTGGGTTACGCGCGGGCAAAGGGGATCGGCCTGCTGGCCTGGAAAAACTGCAAAGACTTGGACAGCCCGGAGAAACAGGCGCGTCTGGCAGAACTGGCCCAAATGGGCTTTGCCGGCGTCGTCCCGGACTTCTTTTATTCTCAGTCCCAGGAGACCATGCTTCTGTACGACCAGCTCCTGCGCAGGACCGCGGAGCTCCGGCTGCTGCTGTATCCCCGCGGCGCGAACAAACCCAGCGGCGAACGGCGCACCTGGCCCCACTGCCTGACCCGGGAGGCCCTATACGGCGCGAAGAATGAATTTGTGGCTCAGAGCCAAAACAGCGCGCGGCACAACTGTATGCTGCCCTTTACGCGCTGCGCCGTCGGCCCGTCGGACTTCGCGCCCATGCTCTCCTACCGCAACTGCGGGGAGCGCCGCCCCTACACCCTTTCCCACATGGCGGCACTGGCCATTGTGCTGGAGAGCGGCATCCGCTGCCTGGCCGACCGGGATGGGGTCTATCGCAACTCCCCGGCCTACAGCCTGCTGCGGGACCTGCCCGCCTCCTGGGAAGAGAGCTGCCTCCTGGAGGGGGAGCCCGGCAGCTACGCCAATTTCGCCCGGCGCAACGGCGGAAGCTGGTACATCGGCTGTATCTGCGACAAGCCGCGCAACGCGAAAATCAGCCTGTCCTTTCTGCCGGACGGCGTCCACCACGCCTCTGTCTACCTGGACGGAAAAACCCCGGAAGAGATTGTGTACCTGCAGCAGGACGTCACAAATGAGGACAGCCTGTTTATCCCCCTGGCCGCGACAGGCGGTGCCAGCGTGAAGATCATCCGGGAATATCCGTTTTATTTGCCCAGGTTCTGATTCTGCCTTTGTGAATAGATATGTCTTGTGGGGGCGGGCCTTGTGTCCGCCCCTTTATGCTTCCTTATCTCGGAAAATCCATGTAGGGGCGGATGGCAATCCGCCCGCGGTTCGGCGGGACGATTGCCATCGTCCCCTACACAATATCCCTAATCAATCGTCGTCCCCGTCCGCCCTTTGCCGACGACATCCGCCTGCAGGGCATACCAGGTGGCACAGCCGACGACGCCGTCCGCCACAAGCCGCTTGCTCTGCTGATAACAGCGGACCGCCTCTCTGGTTGCCGGGCCAAATACGCCGTCCAGACCGCCCGTGCGGCAGGCAAGGGTGTTCAGGCCATCCTGCAGAATCAGCACATAAGTACTTCTGCTCCCCTCCCGCAGCAGGGGATATCCGCCGCTGCCGCAGGCGGGCGGGAGTTGCCGTCTGTCAAAGTGCACCCAGGTAGGTGTTCGAAGTGGGAGTGAAGCCCATGAACCATTGAAAATGCTAGGTTTTTTCTTCTGTCGAAACTAGAGGGTAAATGGAACAACTGGGAACCGACCTTATTTTATCGTATGGATAACAGGCTCTCTGAATGTAAAATAGATTTCTACCGTTCCGTCATGGTATAAAACCATCTTTTTGACCAGCTTCGCCAATGTAATGCGGTCAATCGTTTCGAACGCCAGCAAGCCCTCTAAAATCTCTCGCATGGTGTTGTTGTCTGTCTGCTTTAGGCTAAGGTCATGGATTTCGCTCTCTAAGGTTTCTATCTGTTTGCAGACATGCTCCTTTTCTTGCTCGTTTTCCGTCGAGATGGTCTTGAACATATCTTCTGTGATAACCTCGTTGACCTTATCCCTGTACAAATTGAGTGCTACCTTTTTGAAGCGTTCCAGCTGCGAAAGCAACTGGCTTTTTTGTTGCTGTTTCGTTTCTAACAGCTTGGATAGCATACCCTCCTGTACACCGTCCAGTAATTCATCTGGATTGATGTACTGCCTTGCAACCGTTCTCAAAGTGTCCAGCAAAAACTGCGTGAAAACTTCTTCCCTGACGAGGTGTGTCTTGCACAAACCTAAGTTGCTGTGTCGCTTCGCGGTTCCGCAGACCAGATAATATCTGCCCTTTTGGTGCTGGCGCAGGTAGGTATATGGAGTTCCACAATACCCGCAAAAGATAAACCCTGTAAACAAATGTGTCGGCCCTTTGGCTGGATTAAAAGACCTCTTTGCCATAATCTCCTGAACCATGTTAAAATCGTCCAGGGAAATGATTGGCTCGTGCGTATTCTCCACCTTAATCCATTGGCTGGCTGGCAACCAGACTTGCTTGTCTAGCTTGTAGTTTACCTTTTTGCATTTGCTTTGTACCATGTGCCCGATGTACACTTCATTTTTTAAGATGAAGCGAACCGTTTTGTCATTCCAGACACCGTCAAAGCGTATGCTGGGGTTGTTTATCTGCGCATATTGCGCGGGGGTAGGGATTTTCTCGCGGGTTAGCTGGTCAGAAAGCGTTTTCAAGGGCGTGCCTGCCAAATACTTGGAAAAAATCATCCTTACAAAAACAGCTGAAACCTGGTCAACCAGCAAATGCCCTTTCACTTTCGTGTCTTTTTTGTAGCCATAGGGCGCGGTTGTGCCCAAAAAGCTACCCGCCAGCTGCTTAGTTTTCAAAGCTGTTCTTACCTTTTTTGATATGTCTTTTGCATACATATCATTGAACACAGACTTAAAGGGAATGAAATCATTGCTGTTGTCCTCATTGAACGTGTCAAATCCGTCATTGACAGCGATGTATCGGACATTCTTTGACGGGAAATAGTTTTCGAGATAGTATCCGGTCTGGATATAATCTCTGCCTAAACGGGACAAATCCTTGGTAATAATCAGATTGATTTTTCCCTTTTCCACGTCGGCAATCATTCTTTGAAAATCCGGTCTGTCAAAGGTAGTGCCACTGATACCGTCATCCTGATAGACGTTCACCAACGTCCAGCCATTCTCCAGCACGGTTTCTTGCAGAAATTCGACTTGATTTGTAATGCTTTCCGACAAGTCTGAACCTTGCTTTTCGTCCTTTTCATCTTCGCGGGACACTCTCGCATAAATTGCGACCTTAAAAATTTTCGTACTATTATTATCTAAATAGTGTTTATATTGAGTATACAATGTTTTACCTCCTACTTACTCATAAATTTATAAACAGCTATTTGTCCGCTTGCCTCCATTGTAACGTATCACCAATTGGCTTGTCAATTTCTTCTTGCCCTTGATTTAGTAATATATTCCCTAAAATGCTTTTAAACACAATGTCTATCGTATTTCCATTTTTGTTATAAAAACTTTTAATCTTAAATCCACTATCATTTTTCATAGCCGGTCACCTCTTATTTAACACTATGAAAAACTAAAGGCTTGTATTCATATTTTCGATAGGTTTTATAAATTGTTATTCTCAAAATTTAACCCGCCAAAGCGGTATATTTAGGCTTCCGCTTGCGTGATAAGCACAAAATCCGGTGCAAAAACCTTGTCAAGGGCGCAGCGAAGCGGAGTTCATAACAATTATTTTGCCTGCAAAAAAATTGTTACCCTTGACAAGGTTTTTACCCCGGATTATACTTCACGAAAGCAAGGGAAGCCATAGCCCAGCCCACAGGATACGCAGGCACAAAAAAAGACCACTTTTTGAAAGCAGCCTATTTTTTCAGCGTTTCTTTGCTCACACGTTCTTTCCCGCAATTCTTTATTCTGCCTTTTCTAACTGCCCGAAAAAAGAATTAATTCCAAGATTACCAGCCTCTATTGGCGCGGAAGTGTCCAAATCTCCGCTCAACTAAGATAAGAGAAACGCCATACTCTGTAAGTTCACCTTGAAATGTAAGAAAATCTGATAAATTACGAGTAATTTCCTTTAATTCATAAGATATAACGGTAGAAATTTCCCCATTCCTTATATCTTCCAACATTTTCTGAATTTGAGGTCTTTTTATATCGCTGCCCGTGCATGGCTCATCTTCATAGAACAATATGTCATTTTCAGTATTGGCTCCAAATTTCCTTTGCAGGTATTCTTTGCATATTTCAGTTTGCCTTTTGTTCTCGACCTCGCTTTTGCCTTTAGACTGTCGCCTGTAAATCGCTTTTTTTCTGCTATCCTCTGTTTCCAAATGTTTTCCTCCTTTTACTGTTTAATTTATTATATCATATATATGATAATATTCAAGTGGATATGCAAATATTTTCCATACCCCAAGGCGCAGTATACGCAGGCACGGAAAAATAAACCGCCTTTCCCATGAGGGAAAGGCAGTATATTTTTGCTTAGCCTGCACTCTTTGTCACTAAGGGGATATGGGGCATTATGGCTCTTCCCCGTCAATCATGGTTTCTAGGCGCATAATCCTGGTGCTGGTGCGCGGGTGGCTGGCTTGCATACGCGCTACAAGACTGGAATCTTCGCCCATACTCATTCTTTTAAGCAGGTACAGCGCCTGTGTCAAATCGTCCCCGTAGCCCATTCGAAAGGCGAATTCATCCGCTTTGTATTCACATGCCCGGTTGTTTCCGGAAAGCAGGACATTCCCAATAAACAAAAAACAGAAAATAAACAGCTCAAACAGGTTTCGAATTAAGTTCAGGAAGAAGTAAATTATCCCGTTGGTTTTCTGTTGAATGGGTTGTTGAAAATTTTCAATAAACCGCAGGATAAAACGGAATACCACAATAAACAGGGAAAATATACCGTTGCCGAGAGTGTTCAGCAGGATTGCCTTGGTATGCCCATAATAGATATGCGCGATTTCATGGGCAAGGATTCCCTTTAGTTCCTCCTCTGAAAAATTCTTATGGTTGTGCGGGGGGAATAATAGGTCGTATGCCAGACACCTCATATTCAATTGTCAATTGCTATTTCATTAACAACATTTCAAAAGCTGTTGGAGATGATACAGGAAATCTTTTCAATGTACATTCTCTCTTCGAAGCCGAAATGAAAAACAAAGATAATTTTGTGGGCTTCGACTTTGGCACAGTATGGGCAATTAATCCGAGTAAAAACAATGGCTTTCCCTACTTGCAAAGTCTTGAGCCATAAAAACGAGCTTCTATAATGCAAGCCTTTTTGTTTCGCCGTGCCTGTGGCTTTTCAGGAGCTTCCCCACCCCACGGGTGGGGCGGGCGGGAAAAAAATCAGAAAACACAGGGCAGTCATGTCCTGTGTTTTCCACCGAATTCCAAAAGCAGGGCATAACCCAAAACTTAACATTTTAAGATATGCCCTGTTTGCCTTTTTGTCATTTGAGAAATTTCTATTCTCATTTCAGTGAGCCTGTCCACAACCCGGACAAATAGCTGTTTATACGACTTCTTTCGATATCCCAGTTTCCAATATTTCCCAGGTAGGTGTCAGACTCACGGGCTCCACATAGTTCCACAGGCCGGAGTTGACGGCACTCTGCCGCAGAGCGGCGCGCTGCGCGTTCGTCCAGCCGAAAGCGCTCTGCGCCACATCGAAGGAGGTGCCCGCGTAGTGCTGCGACTGACCGGCGTGCCCGCCCTCCCAGGAACGTTTGAAGGCGTAGCCCACCGGAATCGGCCCACCCCAGAGCGCGCGCTGGCGGTTGAAGGCCTCCATCGCGTGCTTTGTCGTCCACAGGGTTGGGCTCCCGCTGGAGCCGCGGAACTCACCCACCAGCAACGTGTTGCCCGCGTTGTAGGGCACGCTCAACCACCCAGCGCCAAGGTAGCTTCTCCCATTCATGCGGCTTGATTTTCTCTGAAATGTCCACGCCCAGTTGGAGAACTTCGTCCAAATCAAGCACGAATGTACCGCGATAGCCTGCGTCTGCACAGAAGCGCTTGAGCGTTGCCGAATCGTGTTTTCACCTAAATTAAACATCCGGCGCACTTCTGCTTGCGATTTCCCTGCGTCTACATGTGAAAGTACTCGTTCCCTGAATTTTATATCATATTCTATACATATAGTTTATTACAATGTAACACCCTTGTCAATAGGCGCGACTATATATTCAGATTTACGCGATTTGTCAAGCTATTTCAATTTATTATAACCGTTCTGCCGGATAAAGACCGCATAATCTTTTAATCCTATGTTCAAATCCACGTAGCCGCTGACGCCGTTCGTCGTTCCGGTTTCGGTATACTGCCACATCTGGAAGGAGCCCTTGTAGGTCGTCTGGTTGGCATAGTGCGCGAGCCAGGTGTCGAAGCCGCCCAGCCGGGTGGTATCCAGCGCCGTCTCCAGCCAATATTTGTTGGCGTAGATCGTTGGGAAATAGCCCGCATTTTTGACGGTGTTGCAGAATTCGATGCAGAAATCTGTCCGGAGTTTTTTCGTCAGGCCGCTGGTGTTGGTGCGGGCCGAGGCCTCCGGCACATGCTCGATGTCGAAGGCGATGGGGTAGGTCAGCCGGAAGCCCTGGATGGCTTTCAGCACGAACTCCGCCTCCTCCCGCGCCTCCTTGATGCTGATGGCCTGGGTGTAGAAGTAGACGCCGCAGTCCAGCCCCGCGTCGGTAGCGCCCAGAATATTTTGCTTGAAGTATTCGTCCAACACGATGTTGCCGCCTGTGCCGTAGCCTCGATACCCCACGCGGATCATCACAAAATCCACGCCGGAGGCCTTCACTTTTTTCCAGTCCACCGCTCCGTTCCACTTGGACACGTCGATGCCGACTTTGGAGCTGAGCACCCCGCCGGGCCCGAAGAAATATTTCTTTCCGCCTATGCTCTGGTAGCCGGTCTGGGCCTTGCCGTTCACATAGTAGTAGCGCAACGCACCGTCCTGGTACCAGCCGTTCGCGGGGGTTGGTGCTTTTGTGGTTGTCGTGGTTATGGGTGCCTTAGTGGTGGACGCCGCCGTCGCCCCGGTGGAAGTCTCGCTATAGGATGTACCCTCTGGGCTGATTTCGGCCGTGGTGCCCGGAACAACCGTCGTGAGCGCTGTGGTGAAGGGTTTCGTGCTGGGCGGCTGTATGGTCGCTGCCTTGGTAGTACTGGGCTTTGTTGTCGTAACCGGTTTTGTCATAGCCACCTTAGTGGCTGGAGCCTTACTAGTAGGTGCCTTAGTGGTAGGCCCTTTGGCGCTGGGCACCGCAGGCCGGTACTGCGGGTCTTCCCGGACCTGCTCCTCCGGCGTAGCCCGGTATTGGTCGCCGTCCGTGATGGCATTGCCCTTCCGGTCGGCGTATGCGGAGGGTGTTTCCTCGGGCTCCCGCGCCGCCAGGACTTCCGTCATCTCTTCCTCGGGGGGATTGTACTTCGACGAACTCTCTTGAGGCAAATCATCCTCAGATAGAGTTGTTTCTGGCGGTCTGGTTTCTACTTGTGTGAAGGGTTCCGCCGTGTTGCCCTCCGCCCCCCGCGCGGGAGGCCGCATTCGGCCATCGAGCAGAGGGGCCGCCAACATACAGAGGCAAATCAGGGCGCTGAGAATGCGGGCTGTTGTTTTCATGGGAGTCTCTCCTTTTTGATTGTAGGGCGTGACGCCCTAGGCACGCCGTTTGCAAAAAGCGCGGTGGGTTATCCGGCGCGCCGGGGGCGTCGCGCCCTACCTATATACCACAGCCTACCATAATGTTGCCTAAATTACAAAGCATAATATTTGCTAGCACTGGAATATGCTACAAAATCTTCTGAAATCTTCCAACTCATTGCCTCTTTATCAATTCTTTTTGAAAAAACCTTGCTATTTTTAACAAGTTGTGGTAAACTAAATTTGTAAGTGAGATGAAGTAAGAAAGAGTGGGGTAACCCGCTCTTTCCTTTACGCTTGTTCCAATATTCATAATTAGAAAATTAAGGAGTGTCCCCTATGCCGTCTGGCGATCGTATTGTAAAGGGCGGGAAAACCGAACGCGCCGTGTGGGCTATGGCCGCGCCTTTGGCCGAAGCCCTGGGCTTGCAACTCTGGGATGTACGCTTTTTGAAGGAAGGCGCCACCTGGTATCTGCGCGTTGTCATCGACAAGCCCGGTGGGATCGCCATTTCGGACTGCGAGGCCATGAGCCGCGCCATAGACGGCCCGCTGGACGAGGCCGACCCAATTGAGCAGAGCTACCACCTGCAGGTCTCCTCCCCGGGGCTGGAGCGGGAACTGCGGCGGGAGGAACATTTCAGCGCCAGCCTCGGCGGGAAGATTTTCTTCCGGCTCATCCGCCCGGCGGAGGGCGTCCGGGACTTTAAGGGCGTATTGACCGCCTGCACGGACAGCGGCTTCACGGTCACCCTGGCGGACGGAAGTGAACAGGAAATACAAAAAAAAGAGACCAGCTATGTCAAGCTGGACGATTTTGAGGGTCACGCTTAGAGTGGAGTGTGAAGAGTGAAGAGTGGAGTTGCGCTGCAAATAATTCGAAATGTGCACAAGCAATAATTTTTTCAATCAATAAATCCGATTTAATTTCCCGCGGTCTTGCTGCGGAACTTGTGGGTGGAGTCTTGCTCCGCAGTTCATACCATTGATTACCTCCACTCTCAACACTTCACACTCCACTCTAGATCACAGAATCTCTACTATTTTGCAATTGCCTAAATAAAAACCGAAAGGATTGGTTCCCGACATGAACAACAACGAATTCTTTGATGCCCTGCAGCTCCTGGTGAGGGAAAAGAAAATCCCGATGGATGCCCTTTGCGAGGGGATTCAGCGCGCAATTGTCACAGCGGTCAAACGGGATTATAACAATAAAGACATCGTCTACTGCGACATAGACCCCGAAAAAAAAGAGATGCGCGTATACATCCGAAAAAATGTGGTTTCCGAGATTACAGATGCGGACACGGATTTATTGCCCGAACAGGCGGAAAAATATAAACGAAACGCCCTGCTAGGAGACATCGTGGAAATCGAACTGGAGACCAAAGAAATCTCCCGCATCGCGGCGGACAAGGGCAAGCACGTGCTGCGCCAGGGCATCCGCGAGGCGGAGCACAGCCAAATCCGGGACGAATTCCAGAGCCGCCTGCAGGAGATCATCACCGTGAAGGTCCAGCGCGTGGATGCGTCCACGGGGGACGTCATTGTGGAGATCGGCCGCGTGGAGGCGGTGCTGCCTCAGAACGAGCAGCTGCCGGATGAGACGTTCCGGGAAGGCGATTTAATTAAAGTCTACGTGGTGGACATCAAGGACTTGAGCCGCAAGGTGCCGAAGGTCACCATCTCCCGGACGCACCCGGGCCTGGTGCGCAGGCTGTTTGAGCAGGAGGTACCGGAAATTTATGACGGCACCGTGGAAGTCAAATCCATTTCCCGGGAGGCGGGCTTCCGCAGCAAAATCGCAGTGTTCAGCGCGGACGAGGACGTGGATCCCGTGGGCGCCTGCATCGGCCCCCGGGGGGCGCGGGTGAATAAAATCGTGGATATGCTCAGCGGCGAGAAGATCGACATCGTCCGCTACAGCGAGGATCCGGCGGAATTCATCGCGGCCGCCCTGGCCCCGGCCGACGTCCTCTCTGTGGAGATAGCGGAACCGGCGGAACGGGCCTGCCGCGTCGTCGTGCCGGACAACCAACTGTCCCTCGCCATCGGCAACAAGGGGCAGAACGCTCGCCTGGCGGCCCGGCTCACCGGCTGGAAAATCGACATCAAACCCGAGTCCGGCGGCCAGGAACCGGTGATTAATTTTGATTAAACTATCCGGAGGATATTTATGCAGCGAAAAAAAATCCCCCTGCGCAAATGCACCGGCTGCGGTGAGATGAAATCGAAAAAAGAGCTGGTCCGGGTGGTGCGCACGCCGGAGGGCGAGGTGCAGCTGGATTTGACCGGCCGGAAGGCCGGACGGGGCGCCTATGTCTGCCCCGATCTCGCCTGCCTGCAGAAGGCGCGCAAAGCGAAGCGCTTCGAACGCGCCTTCGGCTGCGCCATTCCGGAAACGGTATATGAGACGATGGAAAAGGAGTTGGCCGCCGATGGATAGACAGAAGGTCCTGTCCCTGCTGGGCCTGTGCCGAAAGGCGGGCAAGGCCGGCTTCGGGCACGACGCGGCGCTCTCGGCCGTTCGCTCAAACAGCGCCCATCTCTGCCTGTTGAGCCAGGATGCCTCCGAGCGCTTGGAGAAAGAATTCCGGCGGGTCTGCGCCGGGGACGGCAGAAAGATCGCCGTCCAAAGACTGCCCATGAGCATGGAGGAAATTGGCGCGGCGACGGGACTGCCGTCCGCGGTGCTTACGATAAATGATATGGGGTTTTGCGAGTTGATAGCACAACAAATCAGCAGCTGCGGGGAGGATTTATATGATCAATAAATACAGGGTGCACGAGGTCGCGAAGGATTTTAACGTCAAGAGCAACCTGGTGCTGGAAATTTTGGAAAAACATTTCGGGGACAAGAAAAAACATATGACCGCCCTGGAAGAAGATGAGCTTGACCTGCTGTTCGAGACCTTTACGACGGAACGCGCGGTGGAGAGCTTCGACGCCTATTTCGCGACGGCGGCGGAGCCGAACCCGAAGCGCGCGGCGAAAGCCGCCCAGAAAGAGGCGGAGAAGCCGCCCGCCGCCAAAGCGGACGGGAAGCCAAAAGAGGTTCCCGGCAAGGCGAAAGAGGCCGCCGGAAAAGGCAAGGCGGCCGCCGCGCGGAGAGACGCACCGAAAAAGCCGGAGAAAGAGCGGCGCAAACCGCTCCAGACGGCCATGCAGGCCCAGGTGCAGAGCAACAAACCCGTCGCGCCCCAGGCCCAGCAGCCGAAAAAGAAGCAGAGCGGCGGCGGAACGCCCCAGTCCAGAACCCGGGGCGAGGTGCGCACGGTGGACACCCGTTCCGGCCACGTGGAGCTGGAAAAATACAACGAGCGCTACGAAACCATTGCGCCGGCCGGCAACCTGCGCGGGGACCAGACGGCCAACAAACAGAAGCTGCAGCAGCGCTCCAAGCAATACCGCAGGCAGGGCATGCGCTCCTCCCGCAGGGAGACGGAGTCCGAGCGCCTGCGCCGCATCGCCGCCGAGCGCGCCAAAAAGCCGCAAATGCTGTTGAAACTGCCCGAGGAAATTAGCGTGGGGGATTTGGCCGCCCTCCTGAAACGGACGGCCTCCGAGGTCATCAAAAAGCTGATGCAGCTGGGCGTCATGGCCAACGTGAACGAGATACTCGACTACGACACCGCCGCCGTCGCCGCCACGGAGCTGGGCGCGCGGGTGGAGCGGGAAGTGGTCGTCACCATAGAGGACAGAATCATCGACGACCGAATCGACACGGAGGAGGAGCTCCTGCAGCGGGACCCGGTGGTGGTGGTCATGGGCCACGTGGATCACGGAAAGACCTCCCTGCTCGACGCTATCCGCGACACCGCCGTCACCGAGACGGAGGCCGGCGGCATCACCCAGCACATCGGCGCCTACCGGGTGACGTTGGCGGAAAAGCAGATCACCTTCCTGGATACGCCCGGCCACGCCGCCTTCACCTCCATGCGCGCCCGGGGCGCCATGGCCACGGACATCGCCGTGCTGGTGGTCGCCGCGGACGACGGCATCATGCCTCAGACCATTGAGGCCATCAACCACGCGAAGGCGGCGGAAGTCAAGGTCATCGTCGCCATCAACAAGATGGATAAGCCCGGCGTCACCACGGACCGCATCCTGCAGCAGCTCACGGAATACGCCCTCGTGCCGGAAGAGTGGGGCGGGGACACCATCTGCGTGCCGGTCTCCGCGCTGACGCATTTGAATCTCGACAAACTCCTGGAGGCAATTCTCCTGGAGGCGGAGATGATGGAGCTGAAGGCGAACCCGAACCGCGCCGCGAAGGGCATTGTCATCGAGGCCCGGATGGATAAAGGCCGGGGCGCCGTGGCGACGTTATTGGTGCAGAACGGCACCCTGCACGCGGGCGACATTGTGGTGGCAGGCACTTCGGTGGGCCGCGTGCGCGTCATGACGGACGACAAGGGCAACAAAGTGGAAGCGGCCGGGCCTGCCGAGCCCGTGGAGATCACGGGCCTGGACGAAGCGCCCAACGCGGGCGACGCCTTCGACGCCGTCTCCGACGAGCGCCTCGCGCGGGTGCTGGTGGAACAGCGCAAACAGCAGGCCCGGGACGCCCAGTTCCAGGCCGTGGAAAAAGTTACACTGGACAATTTGTTCTCCTCCCTGCAGGCGGGAGAATTAAAAGATTTGAATATTGTGATCAAGGCGGATGTGCAAGGCTCGGCGGAGGCGGTCAAGCAGAGCTTAGAAAAACTTTCCAACGAAGAGGTGCGGGTGAAGATCATCCACAGCGGCGTCGGCGCCGTCAACGAGTCCGACGTGATGCTGGCCGACGTCTCCAATGCGATTGTGGTGGGCTTCAACGTCCGGCCGGACCCGGTGGCCGCGGCCAACGCGGAGCGCGACGGCGTGGAGCTGCGCATGTACCGCGTGATCTACGACTGCATCGAAGAGATTGAGGCCGCCATCAAGGGTATGCTTGCGCCGAAATTCCGCGAGGTCCAGCTGGGCCGCGTGGAGGTGCGCCAGGTGGTGAAGATTTCCTCCCTGGGCAACGTGGCGGGCTGTCACGTACTCTCCGGCAAGGTGACACGCAGCGCGCAAATCCGCGTGGTGCGGGACGGCATCGTGCTGGCGGAGGACGAAATCGGCTCCCTGCGCCGTTTCAAGGACGACGTGAAGGAGGTCATGTCCGGGTACGACTGCGGCATTGGCCTGACGAAATTCAACGATATCCGCGAGGGCGATATCTTTGAGCCGTTTATCATTGAGGAGTACAGAGACTGATCAAACAGTGTGGGGGACGGCGTCTTCGACGTCCCATTTTAGAGAGGAATGGTCACAAGTATGGCCGGGCACAGATTAAACAGAACAGCGGAAGACATCCGGCGGGAAATCGCCGCGGTGCTCCGTGAATTGAAGGATCCGCGTATCCAGGGGCAGCTGCTCACGGTGGTGCGCGTGGAGGTCAGCCGGGACGCCTCCTTCGCGAAGGTCTATGTCAGCGCGATGGAGGGCCTGGAGATGGCCAAGCTGGCGGTCACGGCTTTGAAGAGCGCCAGCGGCCTGATTCGCCGCGAGGTGGGCGGCCGCCTGGGCCTGCGCAAGGCGCCGGAGCTGAAATTTGTCGCGGACAACTCCACGGAATACGCCTCGGGCATCGCGAAAACGCTGAACACGCTGGAGGAACAGCGGCATGAGTACGAACAGAATGATTGATATGGCCGCCGCCGCCCGTCTGCTGACGGAGGCGAGGCATATCGTATTTCTGACCCACGCGAACCCGGACGGGGACACGCTGGGTTGTGCTTTTGCGTTGGCGCAGGCATTGGCGGAAGGCAGGCACGTACAGGTCCTCTGCCCGGACACCATTGGGGAAAGCTATCACTTCATGGGGGCGGGCTTGCCGGAGGAACCCATTCCGGCAGGGTCGGCTCCTTTTGTTGTGGCGGTAGATGTGGCGGATATCTGCCTGTTAGGCGACTTGCGGCAGGTCTATGAAAACAAAATCGACTTATGCATCGACCACCACGGCTCCAACCGCCTCTTCGCCAAACACACGCTGCTGGAACCGGAGGCCGCCGCCACGGCGGAGCTGGTCTACCGGCTTTTATTGGAACTGGGCGCGGACATCACGCACCGCATCGCGGACTGCCTCTTCGCGGGCATCAGCATCGATACCGGCTGCTTCCGCTACGCGAATACGACGGCGCAGTCCCACCGCATCGCGGCGGAGCTCATCGGGTTGGGTGCGCGGGCGGCGGAGCTGAACCAAATCTTCTTTGAGACCAAGACCCGCTCCTACATTGCCCTGGAACACCTGGCGATGGACAGCCTGCGCTTTTATTTCGACGGCCTCTGCGCCCTGATTTGGATCACCCAGGAAATGTATCAACAAAGCGGCTCCCACGAGGCCGAGACGGACCACATCGCGAGCCGGCCCCGGCAAATCGAGGGCGTTTTCGTCGGCGCCACGCTCAAGGAGCGGCCGGACGGCTCCTTCCGGGCCTCCCTGCGCACCCGCACGCCGCTGGACGCGGCGGCAATCTGCGGACGGCTGGGCGGCGGCGGCCATGTCCGCGCCGCAGGCTGCACCATCAAAAAGCCCCGGCCGGAGGCCGAGGCGGTGCTGCTGGAGGCAATAAGAGCGGAGCTGGAATCGGCCAGGCTGGTTGGGGCAGAGTGAGGATAAGCAAGCATGAATCTACTAACCACGCAAAATCTTGTAATCAGAGAGTTTACGCTCGGCGACACGAGCGTGTATTATAAAAATAATCAAAACGAGCAGATAAAAAAATTTATGCCGAATCATACGCATTGCGATGAAAATGACGCGCGTGATGAAGTGCGGAGCTTTATAGCGAACTACGCCGAACTGAAAATGCCTTGCCATTGGGCAATCGTGAAAGCGGACACAGGCACACTGATCGGGCACATCGGTATCGGTGAAGGAGAACTCATTGACCGCACATATGAGATTTGCTGCGCTATACGCAAAGATTACAGGGGACATCACTATGCGGCGGAGGCTGTGACAGCATTTGCGTTATGGTGTAAAAGCACATATGGCATAGGTAAAATTTACGCTTCGACAAATCCGATAAATATCGCCGCAGGCGAAACCCTTTTAAAAGCAGGATTCACTTTACAAGAGATAGAATGTGGCGAAGAAAAAGATACCATTTATGTTTTTTGAGCAACGACCCACCCGGGCCCAAATACAGCAAACCAACGGGCGCACACTGTGCGCCCCTACTGTTTCCAAAAGGGGGCGCTCTGTCATAAACGGCATTCTCTGCGTGAATAAACCCGAGGGCATCACGTCCTTCGGCGTGGTGGGCCGCGTCCGGCGCATCGCCGGGCAAAAAAAATGCGGCCACACCGGCACGCTGGACCCCATGGCGACGGGTGTTCTGCCGGTTCTGCTCGGCGCGGCAACCCGCTTTGCCGATTTTCTGCCCATGCACGACAAGGCCTACCGCGCCACCGTCCAGCTGGGACTGACCACCGATACCCTGGACATCACCGGGCAGGTATTGACGCGCTGTCCCGTGACGGCTACCACCGCGGATTTTGCGCGGGTACTGGCTGGCTTTGTCGGCGAAATCGAGCAGCTGCCGCCCATGTATTCCGCCGTCTCAGTGGACGGCCAGCGCCTCTACGAGCTGGCGCGCAAGGGTCTCACGGTGGAGCGGAACGCCCGGCAGGTGCAAATTTATTCTGCCGAGCTCCTGTCCGCGCGGGAGGAGACGGGAAGCTATGACATCGCTGTCCACTGTTCCGCGGGCACCTATATCCGGACGCTGGCGGCGGACATCGGCGCCGTTCTGGGCTGCGGCGCGGCGCTGACGGCCCTGGAGCGCAGCATGGCCAACGGCCTGAATCTCGAGCAGTCACGGACGCTGGAGCAGCTGGAGGAGGCCGCCCGGGCGGGCGACCTGCCGAAACACTTGATTCCGCTGGAACAGCTGCTGGAGCCCTACCCCGCGCTGCGGGTCAGCGACCCGCAGTCCGTGCGTTTCTTGAATGGCGGCGCCCTCGACCTGGATCGCTTGCGGGGCTTTACGCGGGACGGTTTGCACCGCGTTTACGCGCCGGAAGGGCGCTTTCTGGGATTGGGTCAACCCCAGGAGGGGGAGTTGAAGGTCCGAAGAATCTATCAGCCACAATAATGTTATATCAATCTTGTAGGGGCGGGCCTTGTGTCTGCCCTTTTAGACGTTGGATCTTAATACCCATCTCAATTAGAAGAGCAGATAAAATCGGCGTAAACCGTTTACCGTATGCGGTTTTTCGCCGATTTATCGTGGCGATTCTTATTGAGATTGGTATTAGACATTAGACGTGTTACTATTTTACATTGCCCCTCTTTTCCATGACAGATCTAAAAATATATCATCTAACATCTAACGTCTAATGTCTAGTTCCATATTACACTATTCTCGGGAAAGCCACTCAATGGTGAGAGGCCTTTCTCTTTTTGTTTTTTAAAAAAATGCATTGATTTATTCCGCATAAAATGATAACATAATTATAGATTATATAGGGTTTTCGTTTGAAAAGTAAAAAACTTGTGTTGTTATCAGTATTTATCATACGTTTTGGGGTTCTTAAGGAACTACAGATTGCCGATTTTCATTCGTTTTGAATTTTATGGTTAAAAGTCATTGGTACAATTACATATTAACAGTTTTTTACTCAGAAATCAAGAGAATCAGAAAAATTACGCAAAGCCTTTTACATTCAGTTTTCTACCGGACAGGTACTATTATACATGATTTTTGAAAACTACTATTTTACAACGAAGATTTTTTCACAATCTTCGTTGTTGCGGAATACCCTGTATGAAATATAAATTTTGGAGGTTTTATATGGGGAAATTTTTAATCACAATGGACAATTCAGAGAACAAGAATTGTGCCACTCTTACATTAGATGAAGCGTATGAAAAATTTGAGAAGAACAGAAAAGCCCGTAACTTGGCAAATGATAGCATAAGGGAATATTACAAGAATTATCAGTATTTAGGGGAATTTCTAAAATATTTGAATGAGAACCGCCGGTATTCGAATTATTACATGCGACCAAGTTTATAGCGAAATTATGGAGGACTATATCCTTTTTATGAAAGAAGAAAAAAGCATTAAAGATACTACAATCAATACGCGTATTGTAAATATAAGGACATTTTTCAATTTTTGCTTTGAAAAAGGATATATCCCGCCTTTTCCAATTTCTTTAATGCGAATACAGAAACCAGTTAAGCAGACCTACTCCGATAAAGAAATAGAAACCTTGTTAATAAAGCCGGATATGGCAGTGACTAAATTTCAAGAGTATCGTAATTGGCTGACTGCGGTTTTCCTCTATGATACAGGGGTAAGAATAAAAACATTGATTAATATATTAATACAAGACCTTTTATTTGAGCGCAATAAAATAGCTATCAGGGTGCAAAAGAACAAAAGGGTTACATATATTCACATGAGCCCAATATTAAAGGAATATCTGCAAGAGTATTTGACATATAGGAAGCGGCAGCCCTAATGATTTTCTTTTCTGTAAGGACAATGGAAACCCATTAACCAGAAATGGGTTACGCTCTGCTATGAGGACATATAATCAAAGGAAATCTGTGTCTAAAACCTCCTTGCACTTAATAAGACACAAACACGCGCTTGATTTCATGGAAGAAGGCGGAGACATTAAGGAACTGCAATTTAATCTAGGGCATTCTTCTGTGAAAACAACGGAGCTATATCTTCAAGAATTAGGCATTGATATGAACAGGGCAAATAACAGCGTTAGCCCATTATCAAATAAACTGAAAGCGAAAGTGGATATAAGATTACCAGACCTAGAACGTATAAAAATGGCAAGATAATTTGATTGAAAAGCGCTTATGCCTCCTGCTGGTTTCGGCTGGCAGAGGCCTTTTGTTTTTACTCTGCAAAAAAAGTACTTCCCGGTGCCCGTGTATATGCTTTTAGATTCTGAGGTAAGGAATGCCCCAAATTATCACACAGGTAACAAGGCGTTTTTTCGTGCTACAATGGAATGTCGAAAGAGCGCAGAGCTTTTCCGCATATGCTTTTGAGTTCTTTCGGCGCAGCCTCGGTAGCACGAAAAATCATGGCTGTCAAGGGGATCGTGGAATAAATGCCGCACAAAGCGAACGGTTATATGAATCTTGGTCGGCGTTTATGCCGCGAAAGCCCCTTGATGGCCATGAAGCATTGTGGATGGCTAGACTTCCTTGCTGTTAGATTTTCTGGCTTTTATGAGCTTTTTACAGTAGTCTGTCGTAGGCTCCTAACCCCGTAAATTTTGCAGCTTCACAAATATGCTTACCTGGACTTATTCGCCACCCGGTTATTTTCTAATTATTAAATGACTCCTGTTTACTATTTATATTTTTTTCAATTCTTTTGTTTCACTCATTTTCATATCCTGTTTTGTCTTTATTTATATTATTTTAATTATTATTAATTCATTTTGTTTTTTATATTTTATTTTATTTATTTCTATCTATCATCTTATCTATCTTGCTCCTCAATCTCTCTAACTCACTTCTACGCTCTGACCACCCGCCCCCGCACACCTGTCCTACTCTTATCATTGATATATTCTCTATATTTTAATTAATTGCAGTATATGTATAAACATGAAGAGGGAGTGGGGTCTCGGCTTTGCAAAGCCGAGACCCCACTCCCTCTTCATGTTTTATCTGCGTTAAAATGTAGGTATATCAATGCTTTTAAGAGTAGGACAGGTGTGCGAGGGCGGGTGGCTGGCTTTTTCGTATGTGCTCACATGGCAAGAACACTTTGGGTACTTGACAAAAGAACAGCTAGACAAGCCCTGTAAAGCGCAACAGTACATGCTTATGCCCGTCCAAAAAAAATATGACAAAAAAATAGCAGAACAAAAAAACAAGCTTTGTTCTTTGTCCCGCTTGGTATATTTTAAAAATATTACGAATACTATGTAGTAGAATGGGTTTCTAAGATAGAAAAGGCCTTGAAGTTTTTAGCTTTGCGGGTGACCCCGAAACATTAGTTCAACAGAATTTTACACCATTCGACCGGAAAAAGTCAATCCAATTTGCAAAATTAGCCCGAAAAGTCCTATGTAATTTTCCTTTTTGACATTATGTAGACGGAAACAAGCTTGACTTTTTTCTATTCGGGGTCAAAATTGGGGTCAGAAATTTTAGAGAATGGAGCGTGATTACCTATGGCAAGACGAGGAGAAAATATACGAAAGAGAACCGATGGCCGCTGGGAGAAGCGATATATTGAGAGCTACCACCCGGACGGAACAGCAAAATACAAATCTGTTTATGGCAGGAGCTATGCGGAAGTGAAAAGCAAGTACAGCCTGTTGCAAAACGGCAGTATGAAGAAAGAGCCTACAACTATATTAACGGTTGATAGGCTCTGTATTTTATGGTTGGAGGATGTTCAAATTACAGTGAAACAATCGACCTATGCCAATTATTACAGCATAGTACACAATCATATTATGCCGTATTTTCAAGGCATGAAAACAAGGGGGCTTACCAATGAGGCTGTAAGCGGCTTTATTAGAGAAAAAACATGGAACGGGAGGCTTGATGGAGGTGGCGGACTTTCCCCCAAGACAGTGAGCGACATTGCGCTTGTCTTGAAAGCCATTATCCAATATGGGACAGACAATAACCACCTTTCGGGGGTCAGTACAAAATTGAAACTGCCGAAGGTGCCAAACAAATTGTTAAAAGTGTTGAGTGTACAGGAGCAAAACCGACTAGTGCAGGCACTCTTGATGGTAATGGCTATGAAATAAAAAAATTAAAAAGTAATGAGGGTGGACTATTCGGATTTGTTTCCTCTGCGACCATTAAAAACGTCGCAGTAGTTTCATCAGAGATTAGTATCAATTTTTCTTCTTCCACGGCTAGCACTGGGGGAATTGCTGGATATGCAAGTGATTCAATTATTGAAAATTGCGTTAATGCTAGCAATATAAGAAGTTCTTCTTCAGGCTCGTACATGTTGGGAAATAACGGAGGGGGAATTGTGGGAGAGTGTAGTAGTTCAAGTATCTCTTATTGTTACAATACTGGAGGAATAGTTGCTTCGTCTTCTAGGGCAAATGTAGGTGGCATAGTTGGTATTTTACGGGATAGCACGATTGACAAATGTTTCAATACTGGGATTGCTAGTGCCCAGTCTTCCGGTGCAACAGTTAGTGCAGGGGGAATTGTTGGAGGTGTTGATTATTCCAATTCTTCAAAAATTAGTAACTGCTTCAATGCAGGAAATGTAAAAGGGAGTTCTGTATATACTGTTCATTTAGGAGGTATGTGCGGATTTATGAATAATACTTCAACAATTGAATATTCCTACAATATAGGGTCGATTGATGGGACTAGCAGTTATTATGGAACAGATAAGGGCGGTATTGTTGGAACCCTATCAGGTAGTAATTATGTCATAAAAAATTGCTATTATTTGGATGATATACTGTTTGCAGTTGGGAATTCTCCTGGACTTGAACTTGCAAATGTCAGAGCCTTAACAGAGGTAGGAATGAAATATCAAAGTAGTTTTGTAGGTTTTGACTTTGACACTGTTTGGGAAATCGCTGGTAATAATAACAACAATGGTTATCCAACTTTGCGATGATTTAAATCTTGTTAAGTTGAAACACCAACAGGGCACGGCGAAACATTTTTGTTTTCGCCGTGCCTGTGTTTTTAAAAGGCTACAAGCTATCCATAAAATTGAACGGATAGCTTGTACACCCAAACGCAAACTGACATAAAAAGATTTTGCTTGTCAGACGAACTTTTTTAGTGTAATATGGGACCAGACATTAACATCTAGCATCTAATTTGTTAGAAAACGAACACAAACCCGGGAACTGTGCATATACTGAAAATGGGCGGAACATAACGGTTCCGCATAAAGTAAAAGATTTGAAAAATAAAGGAGAAGTATTCCATGCGTTCGCTCAGCGAGGAATTTTTGTATTTTAGAGGCCAGCCGGTCGAGATTATGACCAACGACAACAAGCGCTTCTGCGGCATTGTTTTGGATTCGGACGTCGGTGGCGTCTCCCTGATTGACAACCGCACCCGGATCATTCTGATCCCCTTCGCGCATATCAACGCGGTGGTGGAGCCCAAGATGCGGCTGAAACCCCTCTGCGATGACGACACCTGCGAATGTGAAGAGCGCGAGCACGAACATGACCGCGACCACGACATCGACCGCTTCCGCAGATAATCCCCGGAAAACAAGGGCAGGCCATGCAAGCCTGCCCTTTTGCCAATCCTGTAGGGCGCGACGCCCCCGGCGCGCCAAGAATATCGAATTGACATCCCGGAAAACGGCATGCCGAGGACGTAAATCCGCAACGCGCGGGGACACGCCCTACATTTTATCGGTCATCCAGAATCCCGTCCATATAGGACTTGAAGTGGGCAAACACAATGCCGGGCTCCTGCAAATCCGGGTTCCAGCGCTTGACCCACTCCAGGGAGACAAAACCCGCATAGCCAATCGCTTGCAGCAGGGCCAGCGTAGCCTCCAGCGGGATGTCCCCGTAACCCATCATCTGATATTGGGTTTTGCCCTGGAATACGCTGGAATCCTTCACGTGGACATGCCGGATGTGGCTGCCGAGGGCCGCCACAGTGACGAGGGGTGTCTCCTCGCCGTAGCGCACCGTGTGGTGGACGTCCCAGAGCACGCCGCTGTTCGGGTGCCCGGCGTCTTCCAGAAAGTCCCGCATAAAGCCGGAATCCGAAAGCATGCCGTTGGTCTCGATGAGCGGCGTCACGTTTTTCGCTTCCCCGTAGGCGCAGAGCTGCCGGTAGAGTCCGGCCGCCAGGCCGAAATCCCCCGGGGTAAGCTGGGGCTCGCCCGTCCCCATCACGCGGATGTAGGGCACTTCGAAGGCAGCGGTGAGGTCGATGTAGGCGCAAGCCTCCAAAAAGGCGCTCTGGGCTTTTTTTGCTTCAGCCAGAACCGCACCGGAAGTAAAAATCGGAATTTCCAGCCCGGTCTCCCGGAGGCGCCGCTTTGTCTTTTCCCGCTCCGCCGCGGAAAACTCCTCTATGGCGGGGGCGTACATCTGGTCGCCGAGACCGCGGATTTCAATGCCGTCCAGGTTTAAATCTTTCGCCGTGGACAGGATATCCGGAAAAGTCCAGCGCGGGCAGCCCAGAGTGGAGAAGGACAGTTTCATATAATCAACTCCTGTAGGGGCGGCTTTTGGCCGTCCGTATCAATAATTATCGCTGTGAATAAAGATGGAATTTCTGTAGGGGCACACATCGTGCTCCCGTTGGGTTTCGATGTTTGCGCGAGTTTTGCGGACGGCCACAGGCCGCCCCTACGCGGCATAACCATTATACCTGCCAGGTAAACGCCCCGTCAAGCGGTTTCTATCGAATCGGCTTCGTGCAGAACGTATTTGTCCACCGCGCGCTCCCGCAGCACGACCTTTTGGATTTTGCCGCTGGCCGTCATCGGGAAATCGTCCATAAACCAGACGTAGCGCGGGATTTTGAAGAAAGCGATGTGCTCCTTGCAGTAGGCTTGGATCTCCGCCTCCGTGACGGCCTCGCCCTCCTTCACAATTACGCAGGCGCAGACCTCCTCGCCGTACTTCTTGCTGGGCACGCCGATGACCTGCACGTCCTTGACCTGCGGGTGGTTGTAGAGACACTCCTCCAGCTCCTTGGGGTAGATGTTCTCGCCGCCGCGGATGATCATGTCCTTCAGGCGGCCCGTCACCTTGTAGTAGCCGTCCCCGTCGCGGACCGCCAGGTCGCCGAAGTGCAGCCAGCCCTCTTCGTCAATGGCTTGAGCCGTGGCCTCGGGCATCTTATAATAGCCCTTCATGATGTTGTAGCCCCTGGCGCAGAACTCGCCGATTTCCCCGGGCGGCAGGGTTTCCCCGGTTTCGATGTCCACGATCTTGCACTCCACCCGGGGGAAGGCCTGGCCCACCGTGGCGCAGCGGTGCTCGGTATCGTCCTGGGTCGTGGTCATGGTGACGCCGGGGGAGGATTCCGTCTGCCCGAACACGATGACCACGTCCGTCATATGCATCTTTTCGTTGACGTCCAGCATGGTTTTTACCGGGCAGGGAGAGCCCGCCATGATTCCTGTCCGCATGTGAGAGAAGTCATATTGCCCGAAGCCCGGGTGCTCCAGCATGGCGATAAACATGGTGGGCACGCCGTGGACGGCCGTGCAGCGCTCGCTCACCAGGGCGTCCATCACCTTCTTGGGATTGAAGATGTCGATGGGCACAAAGCCGGTCCCGTGGGAGATGCAAGCCATAATCGCCAGCACCATGCCGAAGCAGTGGAAAAACGGCACGGGGATGCAGAGCTTATCCGCGTGGCTGAATTGCATGCCGTCCCCGATGGTGACGCCGTTGTTCAGAATATTGTAATGCGTCAGCATCACACCCTTGGGGAAGCCTGTAGTGCCGGAGGTGTATTGAATATTGATAACCTCGTGGCAGTGGCAGCTGTCCCGCACAGCATAGTAATCTTCATAGGAGACCCGCTCCGCCAGCTGATATAGCTCCTTCCAGTGCACCATGCCCGCCGGGGCCTCCGGCTCCTCACCCGCGTAGATGACGGTCTGCAGCTCCGGGAATTTTTTGCTCCGCAAGGCGCCGGGTTCACAGTCCGCCAGTTCCGGGCAGAGCTGGTTCAGAATCTCGATATAGCTGGTGCCTTTAAAGCCGTCTATCAGCACCAAGAACTTCGTATCGGACTGCCGGAGCTGGTATTCCAGCTCGAACAGCTTGTAGCTCGTGTTGACGGTGACGAGGACGCCCCCCAGTTTCGCGCTGCCGAAGAAGGTCAGCAGCCACGCGGGCACATTGGTCGCCCAGATGGAGATGTGCTCGCCCTTACAAAGGCCCAGGGCCATCAGGCCGCGGGCAATAACCTCGCACTCCTCGTCGAATTCCTTCCAGGTCCGGCAATAGTCCCGGTCGGTGTAGTTGACCATGACGTCGTCGGGGTACGTTTCCGCCATATAGGCGATCTGCTCCCCCAGGGTTCTCTCCAAAAATTCCTGTTGCATGAAAATACTCCTTTCGGTATTGAGCGTGTACATAGCGTTTTGCCATTTTATATACGTTTTTAATGTTGGTCAAAACGCATATAAAAACGCCCCTACATCTACGAATAGATATAGGGACGAGGAAAATCCACGCGGTACCACCCTAATTCGGCGGCTCACACCGCCCTCATCGGCCTCCAACAAGGCCCAGGCCACTAACGCTGCCAAGCGTCCTGCCCTATGATTTCAGGCAGGCGACTCCGGAATGAGTTATACACACAAGCCACGGCGCCGGTTTGCAGCAAACACCGGCTCTCTGGGGCGCGCGGACACTGTGTCTTGTTTCCTTCACAGTCTTTGGGGTAAGAATGCTTTCTTACGAAAGCAGTATGAAGTTGTCGTGTGCGCTATTATAGCCGAGGTTTTTGCGTTTGTCAAGCCCTAAAATTTTTATTTTTCCACAAACCGCCATCTCAGCGAATAAGCCTTTACGCAAGTGGCACCGGATTGAAAATCTTCCGCGTCCATGCCGGTATCCGCAAAGAAAACCGTTTCCTCCTTGAGTAAAAGCGCGGCGTCAAAGATAATGCAATCATAGCCGTCCTCAGAAGGACGCAAATTCAACGCGATTACCCCTTCAAACACCAGATCAACGGGGGCGTTCCACTGGCTCTCGATCCGCACAGTAACTGTGCGGATGCTGTCTGTCGCCGCCAGGGAGTTATCCTCTGAAACATAGCCGCCGCTTATATAGTCCAGCCGGTTCAACACAGAATCATGGAAGCCGTGGGCCGCATACAGCAAGGCATCGGCGTCTTCCGGCGTTTCCACATAGTTCCAATCGGCCAACCGCGAATCCAGACGCGGCCATCCGCTTTCATCTGCAGGAATTAATTCTCCTCGAAGCAGTCTGGAAAGCACAGCCGTATTTTCCAGTATCCAGCTGTAGCCACGAAATTCATTGAAGCGGATTACCCCTGCCTCCAACAATTCTGTTCCCAGCGGTAAAGAAGTTCTCCATATCCATCCCTCTGCCGTTTCCGCTGTGATGGTGTGGATAAGCATCGGATGCTGGGGCGCATGTTCTATTATTTCAAAACAATCAAACAGTTGGAAAGTATCAGTACCCGGCACAAGAACCAAATATTTTTCGAATATACCCGAATCTACAATCGCGTAAACCTCGGACTTGAAATAGGTGTCCCGCTCTTTGTCATATACACGGACTTTCATCCCTCATGCGGCCTCCTCAGCGGTTTATGGGCTTTTACTTCTCGCTCTCCCTTACGATCTTCATCATGTCCGCGAACGTATTTGCGATCCGCCAGGCGGTGGCGGGCCCCAGGGAGTTGGTCTCCTCGTAGTGGCCGCGGCCCAGCCGGTCCTTGGGCTGGTCCAAATAGGGCGCGCTCTTGCTCAGGAAGAAGTCGTTCGGCGGGACGACGTAGCCTATTTCGTCGTCCGCCAGGCCGAAGGGCAGCAGGTTCTCGTCCCCCGCGATCTCTATGAGGGGCTTGGGATTGATTTCCGGGCCCTTGCCCTGGGCGCTCTCCTTTGCGCTGAGGTAACCGCCGTAGACCAGCTCCGGGAAGAGCTCGCCGGGCAGCAGCAGCATATTCAGGGAGCCAAAGCGAATATAGCTCATCTGCGTCTTCATGGACTGCCGCAGGGGGCCCTCTCCGGTGGCAAAACTCTCCGCGCCGAGCACCTTCAGCTTTGCCATCAGCATCAAAGCATAATTTTCGACCGGAATATATAATTTCTGATTCAAGATGCTGATGTTGGGCTCCACCCGCTCTTCTTCGTCGATAGAGAGCACCGTCTCCGCCAGGAGCAGTCCGGCCTTTTTCGTATCCGCCACGTTGTCCTCCGAGTAGAGCTCCGTGGTGACCATGCCGCCAATCGCGCCCACGAAGTAGATGACGTCCACGCCGGCGCGGCTCTGCACCTCCCGGCGCATGTAGCCCGGGAAGTCCGCGCTGATCAGGGAATTTTTATCCAGCAGCGCTTCGGAGTGGCAGGCGAAGTTGAGGAAATACAGTTCTTTTCCGCCGTCCGCGGGCACAAAGCGCAGGCGGGTCACAGTCTTGGAGTAGACCTCGGGCAGCCGGATGTCCCGCTGGAGCTCGTCCGGCGCGTCCTTGCGGCCCAGGTAAATCTGGCCGTCCTTTCGGGCCGCGTATGCCTCCTTCACGGCCTGCTTGACGCCGTCGAACACGATGCGCAGAAAGACTGGGTCCTTGCCCGTCTTGGGCAGCGGACCCCACATGCCCATGGTGTCGATACCGGCGTGGTCGTGGATACACATAATGTGGATGGCGCGGCAGTTCGCGCCTTTCAGGAAGCCCGCCATCTCCGCCTTGAGGGCCTGCACGTCGCGGCTCAGCATACCGACGGCGTCTATGGACACAAACACCAGGGCGCCGCGGCCGGAATTGTCGTCTATCCAGACGGCACTGCAGGTCAGGTCGTCCAGCACGCCGGTGGCCGGATTGTTGAAGCCGTAACCCGCGACGTAGTATTTCTTGGCGGCGATGTCGTCCGGCATGATGACTTGTGAGCCGAAGCCCACAGTAAAATGGTCGCTGACGGCCTCTTTGATGTGATCGAACGTCCCCGCCGGAAGCCGGGGCGCGGCCTCCTGTTTGACCCGGCGCTTGGCTCCGGCGGCAAAGCCGCCCTGGATAAGCTTCGTGACGGGCGTCAATGCGCTCATGAGTATGCTCATTGTTCGTTCCTCCTTCAAAATCCGCGGACGGCCACAGGCCGCCCCTACGGCGAATAGATACCATACAAATTGTAGCAGGTTTTTCGGAAATTACAAGTAAATCTTATCCTGTATCAGGGCTATAGGGGCAGGCCTCGTGTCCGTCCTCTTGGTTTGTAGGGGCGGCTTTTGGCCGTCCGCGAAAAAGAAAATACTGCCTCCCTTTCCCCTGTATAAGTTGTACAAATTTCTGTTTTAGAGCCAAAGTTTTTATCACACAGCTATAAAGATTAACATTTCCTAATTTTTAATCAAAAAGGCTTTACAGGCCGGGGATTTTCTGTATAATAAAAGTTCCTATCAACCGGACAGGAAGAACGGTGGCGGCAAATGGAGCAAAAAGCCTATTTAATCCTCAATGCCGACGACTATGGGATTTGCGAGCAGACCAACGCGGCAATTTTCGAATTGTTTGAACAGGGCCTGATTACCTCCGCATCTCTCATGGCCGTGGGTCCCCGCGCGCCCCAGGCCGCTCAGATGGCCGCCAGCGTCTCCTACCCGGTGGGCCTGCACCTCTGCTTCAATTCGGACAACAAGCACAACCGCTGGAAAAGCCTCAGCGCCGCGCCCTCCCTCAACGACGCCCAGGGCCTGTATTACGACCAGAAAAAGCTGGCGCGCCGGGCCAAATCCTGCGACATCGTCTGTGAAATGGAGGCGCAGTACCAGTTCCTGCGCCGGGCGGGCTGCCTGCCCGACCATGCGGACAGCCACTGCGGCACCCTCTACGGCATCAACGGGCGGCTCTTTTTCATGGACGCCTTCCGCTTCTGCCAAAAATACAATCTGCCCTTCCGCCTGCCCAAGAGCCCGCGGTTCCTGGATCGGCAGTTCGGCGGAAAGGCACCGTCGGTTCTGCTGCCCCTGCACCGGGCCGTCGTAAAGCGGGGCCTCGCCATGGGGGTACGGCTCTTGGACGACATGCTCACAAACCCGGATCCCATCCGGAAAATCCAGCGCTACGAGGTCCTGCGGGCCTACTATATGGACGCGCTCCGGGAAATCGGCCCGGGCGTGACGGAACTGTTCCTGCACCCCTCCTACTCGCCGGGGTTCTACGGCGACCCGGAGGACGAGTGGACCAAGCGGGACTATGAGCTCCGCCTGCTGCGCAGCGGCGACCTGCTGCAACTCGCGGCGGACTTGGGGATTCAACTGGTCTCCTGGAAAGAGGCGTTTTCATTCCCCTCCCTGGAGGGGTGCCCGCAGGGCGGGGTGGTCAAGTAGGGGACGCAGAGGACTGCGTCCCCTACACAGGCATTACGCGTATTTATCCACCAAATATTTTATCGCCTTTGCGTAGCCCTCAAACCCCAACCCGCAAAAAGAGGTCTCGCAGGCCATACCCGCATAGGAGATTTTGCGGAATTCCTCCCGCTCCTGGATGTCGGTCAGATGCACCTCCGCCGCGGGCAGGGCCGCCGCTTTGAGGGCGTCCAGAATCGCGATACTCGTGTGCGTGTAGGCGGCGGGGTTGATGACGATGCCGTCAAAGCAGCCGTAGGCCTGCTGGATTTTTGTGACGAGCGCCCCCTCGCTGTTGGACTGGTAAATCTCCGCCTCGACCTGACAATTCCGGCAAGCATCTTCTATATAGGAGACCAGCGCCGGGTAGTCCCGCGCGCCGTAGAGCTCCTTCTCGCGGATGCCCAGCATATTCAAATTCGGGCCGTTAATGACCAACAGTCTCATAAAAACCCTCCAAAACTTGCTCCGCCGCTTCCGGCGGGGTCTTTTTTTCGTCGATGTCACAGATAAAATCGCAGCAGTCCCGATAAAGAGGTTCCCGCTCCGCGTAAAGCCGTTGTAAGCTCTGTATGTCTGTGGAAAGCGGCCGGCCGGCCGTTTCCAGTTGCTCCAAATCCCGCCGCAGCCACACGACAAAGCCGTTCTGCCGCAGGGCCAGGCGGTTCTCCTCCCGTAGGACGGCCCCGCCCCCGCTGCTGAGCACCAGTCCCGTCCGCTGCGCGTTATCCGCCAATTCGGCCGCCTCCAGCTCACGGAAGGCCGTCTCTCCCCATTGAGCGAATATCTCCGGAATCGAGAGCTTCGCCCGGGCGGCGACCAGCGCGTCCGTATCCAGGCAGACCCGGCCCAGCCGCTGTGCCAACAGGCGGCCCAGCGTGCTCTTCCCGCTGCCCGGCATACCGATGAGTACAATATTTGTCAGCTCCGTTTTCATCTCCGTGAGGACTCGGGCAACTTGCGCATCTTCTGAGAACCGGGAGGACACAAGGCCCTCCCCCACAGTGTCCACAAATAAATCGCTGGCATATTTTGCCTGCGCGACCAGCATGGGCAGCCCGTTGGTGTTCGGGATGCCCCGCTGTTCCGCCTCCTGCAGCAGCTTGGTGCGCAGGGGGTTGTAGATGACGTCTATCACGCCGCCACAGTTTGGGAAACCGGAGAGGGAGACCGGTGCTTCCCCGCTGTGGGGGTACATGCCTAGCGGCGTGGTGTTGATGAGCAGGTCATAGTCCCGCAGCGCGGCGAGATTGCCGTAGTGGTAGGCCCCGCTCCGGGAGACCACGGCCACCTCCGCCGCGCCCCGGTCCCGGGCGGCGGCCTGGGCGGTCAGGCTGGTGCCGCCGCTGCCCAGAATCACCACCTTCCGGTTCTGGAAGCGGATGCCCGCCCGGTCCGTCATGTAGAGGAAACCGGGGTAGTCGGTGTTGTCGCCGTAGAGCGAACCGTCTGCCCGCGGAACGACAGTATTGACGCAGCCGATGCGCCGGGCCGCCTCGGACAGACTGTCGCAGAGGACGAGGGCCCGCTGCTTGTAGGGAATCGTGATATTTAACCCCCGGAACGCCCGGGAGCACAGCAGCGCCTCGAATTCCTCCGGCGGCAGACTCCGGAGCTCGTAGGCGTAGTCCCTCAATTTTGCGTGAATCGGCACGGAATAGCTGTGGGAAAGCGACGCGCCGATGAGGCCGAATTCCATAGGTTTCCTCCCAAAAAATCATAGCCTGTAGGGGACGCACACTGGGCGTCCCGATGAAAATGTTCAAATGGGTATTGCGGCGAGACGCAGAGGACTGCGTCCCCTACGAATCCTGCACCGGAGCCGTCTCCCGTGACATCCGCTCCTCCTGGTATGCGCGGCTCAAACTGAAAATCGTGCTGTAGAGCTCCTCCAGGGAACCCCTCAGCTCGGGAGAGACCTGTGCCGTGACCCGGGCGAGGACATCCCGCTCCCGGCCGGAGTCCAGCACCGCCCGGCCGCTCCGCCGCTTTTCCTCGGCCACCGCCGCCGCGGCCTCCATGCGCCGCGCGAACAACTGTACCAGCGCGTCGTCGATGTTGTCTATTTCTTTGCGTAATTCTTCCAGGGACATATGCATTCCAACTTTCTAAATGAATTGATTCCGTAGGGGCGATTCACGAATCGCCCTTGACTGCGCTCCGTTTTGTAGGCGATTCGTGAATCGCCCCTACAAATTCCCCATCAATAGCAAATCCAGCACCGCGACCATGGCCGCGGCCTCCACGCAGGGGACGGCCCGGGGCACAATGCAGGGGTCGTGCCGGCCCGTGATCTGCAGCGTCGTGTTCTCCCCCCGGGAAAGGCTGACCGTATCCTGCTCCATCGCGATGGAGGGCGTGGGCTTGAAGGCCGCGCGGAACACGAGGGGCATGCCGCTGGAAAGTCCCCCAGCGATGCCGCCGCCGTGATTCGTCCGGGTACGGACTTGGCCGTCAACCATTTCGTAGGCGTCGTTGTTTTCGGAGCCCCGGCGGGCGCCGACCGCGAAACCCGCGCCGAATTCGATCCCCTTTACGGCGGGAATGCCGAAGACGAGCTGCGCGATTTTGTTCTCGATGCCCTCGAACATCGGCTCGCCGAGACCTGGGGGCAGGCCCAGCACGGCGCACTCCACCACCCCGCCGACGGAGTCCCCCGCTTCCCGCGCGGCCGCGATTTCCGCCCGCATCGCCTCACCCCGGGCCAGGTCCAGCACGGCGAAGGGTTCCGACGAGACCTGCCGGAGTGTTTCCGGTCTCAGGTCTACCGGGTCAAAGCGCGTGTCCTCCACTTTGCCAATAGAAGCGATATGCGCCCCCGTTGTAATTCCTTTGCGCTCCAGTATCTGCCCGCAGACGGCGCCCGCAAAGCAGAGCGGCGCGGTCAGCCGGCCGGAGAAGTGGCCTCCCCCCCGGATATCGTGGGCAGGGCCGTATTTCACCGCCGCCGGGTAGTCCGCGTGGGAGGGCCGGGGGGTGTCCCGCAGATTGCCGTAATCCCCCGGGCGGGCGTCCGTATTGCGGATCATCACCGCGAGGGGCGCCCCGCAGGTTCGTCCCTCCGCCAGACCGGAGAGCACAAGCGGCTTGTCCGCCTCCCGCCGCGCCGTGGCGTACTGTCCGCCCGGCATCTGCCGGGCTCCCGGCGCGCGCCGGTTTAAAAAGGCCTGTACCGCCCGCAGGTCAATGGCTTCGCCCGCCGGGAGCCCGTCCAGCACCGCGCCGATGGCCTCCGAATGCGATTGCCCGAATATGGACAGCTTAAGCGCCGTCCCGATCATGGATGACACTTGCTTCGCCTCCCAACTTTCTAAAATCTTCCCAAAAATCCGGATAGGACTTTTCTATTACCTGGGCGTTGCTGATGCGCACGGGCCTCTCGCAGAAGGCGGAGGCCAGCGCCGCCGCCATGACGATGCGGTGGTCCCAAAAGCCGTCTACAGTTCCGCCCCGCAGCTTCGGCACACCGGTGATTTCCAGAGCGGATTCCCGCTCCACCACCACTGCGCCGAGGGCATTTAACGTCTCGCTGACCGCATGCAAGCGGTCGCTCTCCTTCAGCCGAAGCCGGGCCGCGTTGGTAATCCGGGAATAGCCCTCCGCCAGGGCCATCAGCACCGCCAAGACTGGAACCAGATCCGGACATTCGCTCACGTCCGCCTCCGCGGCACAGAGCCGCTCGGCCCTTACGAAAAAGCCTTCCGGTGTTGCGCCAACCTCCGCGCCCATGCGGTTCAGGATATCGAGAATTACCCTGTCCGGCTGGGCAGAGTCCGCCGCCAAACCCCGGCAGAGCAGACCCCTGCCACTGCATCCGGCGGCAAGCCAGCAGGCCGCGTTCGACCAGTCGCCCTCCACATCGACGGCTCCCGGGGAGCGGTAGCACTGTCCGCCCGGGACGATATATCCGGAATTGGTCGCTTCGATTGCAATGCCAAAGCGCGCCAGTGCCCGGAGAGTCATGGTCACGTATCCGGCGGATTCCAGCGGGGAGGTCAGGCGGACTTCGGAGTCGCCCGCCAGCAGGGGCAGGGCGAACAGCAGGCCGGAGACATATTGGGAGCTCACATTGCCCGCGAGGTCATACCGTCCGCTTTTCAGTTTGCCCGAAATGCTGAAGGGCAGCGCCTCCCCCTCGACGGTACAGCCCTTTTCGCGCAGCAGAAACAACATGGTGTCGACGGGCCGCCGCGGCAGCCGCCCGGCACCCGTGAACGTGGCCGTCCTGCCCAGCGCCGCGGCAGCCGGCAGCAAAAAGCGCAGCGTGGAGCCGCTCTCTCCGCAGGGCAGCAGGGCATAGCCACCTTCCGGCGGCATTGCGCCTGTAGGGGGCACACATCTGGGCGTCCCGTTGTGTAATTGCGTTGCGTCCCCTATCGGCGTCACCCTAAGCCCCGCGTCTGCTTCTTGTATTTTGCAGCCCAGCGCCCGCAAACAGGCCACCGTCGCCGCGACGTCCTGAGACAGGGCGCGACCCGGCATCCGCAGGCGCGTCTCTCCCTCCGCCAGCGCCGCGCAGAGCAGCAGGCGGTGGGCGTCGGACTTGGAGGGAATCGCGTTGATGGCGCCCTCTAATTTTTTTGGATTGATTTGGATGTCCATAAATTATATCCCCTTCCTGTAGGGCTTTGTAGGGGACGCAGTTCTCTGCGTCCCAATGAAAAAGACGCAATCGGCAAAAAAGGGACGCAGAGGACTGCGTCCCCTACAGGATTATTTTCCTGCTACCCCCGTCTGCACCCATTCCTCCAGCCGGTCCACCTCCAAGGGGTACAGCACACAGTTGCCGACGGCCCTGGGTATCACCAGCGTAATCGTGTCCCCGCCGCGCTTTTTGTCGGCCATAGCCGCCTGGGCAATGGCCTGGGCCGGGTAGGGACAGTCTGTGGGCAAATCGTACTGCCTCAGCAGCGCGAGCAGCTCCGTCAGGCAGGGCGGACACAGATCCCGCGCCTCGGCCGCGCGGGTGACGACGACCATGCCGATGGCCACCGCATGGCCGTGGCTGATAGAAAAATCACTCAGCTTTTCCAGCGCGTGGCCGACGGTGTGCCCAAGGTTCAGCAGTTGCCGCTCCCCGTGGTCGCACTCGTCCCCCGCCACGATTCGGGCCTTGATCTCCACGCAGCGGGCGACGCAATCTTCTATATCCCACAAAGGCGGCCCGTTTTGCAACTGCCGGAAGAGCCCTTCGTCCCGGAGCATGGCATATTTAATGATTTCGGCCATGCCGTCCGCGACACATTCCGCGGGCAGCGTGGCCAGGGCACCGGTATCGCAGATGACACAGTCCGGCTGCCAGAAGGCGCCCGCCAGATTCTTCCCCGCCCGCAGGTTGACACCGCACTTGCCGCCCACGGAGGAATCCACCATAGCCAGCAGGGTGGTGGGCGCCTGCACATAGGGGATACCGCGCAGGTAGCTCGCCGCGGCGTAGCCCGCCAGGTCGCCCGTGACGCCGCCGCCCAGGGCAAGAACGCGATCCGTCCGGGTCAGGCCCGCCGCCGCCAGGGCCTCCAGCAACTTCTGGAAAGTCTCCAGGGACTTCGAGTGCTCCCCATGGGGAAAGATGAATTTATCGCAGGAAAAACCCGCCTCTGCGAGAGTCTCCTCCACTGCGGAGGCATAGAGGCCTTCCACGATGTCGTCCGTCACCAGCATGAGGCGGCAGGCCGGCATGCGTGCCCGCAGCAGCGCGCCCAGGTCTTTCAGTAGATTTTTTCCTATCAGTACATCGTAGGCCCGCTGTTTTGTTGTGACTGGGATTATTTTCATTGATATCGCTCCAAACGATTTGCAAATGATTTTGCGGATAGTTTTCCGTAGGGGCGGCCTGTGGCCGTCCGTTTGGATTATTGTTTTTTTGCGGGCGGACACGAGGCCCGCCCCTACAAACCAACTCTCAACTTACTCCAGCCCCAGCTTGATCGCGTTGCCCTCCGCCAGCAATTGGGACAGGCCTTCCCGATCCTCCCGCCGCAGAGTCTCGCAGTAGGCGTCTAGGCGTTGCGTCAGGCCCTCTATCTCCGCGATCAGGTTCTCCCTGTTGTCGAGGAACAGCTCCGCCCACATGGGCACGTTCAGCTTCGCGACCCGGGTCATGTCTTTAAAGCTCCCGGCTGAGAAACCCTCGTGGCGGACGGCCAGGGGCGCCTTCACGTAGGCGTTGGACACGATGTGCGCAAGCTGTGAGGTACAAGCGATGATTTGGTCGTGCTCCTCGGCGGTGGTCAGCTGCACGCGGGAGAAACCGATTTTCAGGAAGAGCTCCTTCAGCAGGTGCAGCCCCGCGATGTCGGCGTCCGGGCCCGGCACCAGAAGCATGGAGGCGCAGTCGAACAGCGCGCCCTGGGAGTAGTCGAAGCCGGAGACCTCCAGCCCCGCCATGGGGTGCCCGCCGACGAAGTGGAAGTCATATTGTTTCGCCGTCTCGAACAGGGGCGCACAGACGGGGGTTTTGACCCCGCAGCAGTCCAGCACCGTGCCGCCCTTGCGGAACAGCGCGGCGTGCTTTTGCACATAATTAATTGTATCCGCCGGGTAGAGCGCGAGCATCACCAAATCGCAGCCGCCCAGGTTTTCTTCCGTAAGCTCGCCGTCGATGACCCCGAACATCTGTGCCTTCAATAAGACGGAATCTTTATTGTCATAGCCGAAAATTGTGTGATCCGTGTGGCCTTTAATGGCCTTGGCCAGCGAGCCGCCGATGAGACCCAGACCGACGATGCCGATATTCATGGGGATGTACCTCCTCACTTTTTTATCGCTGAATTCCCCTTCATGCGAACACCGTTCGCTATGTGGAGGGGTGCCCGAAGGGCGGGGTGGTTTTGTAGGGGACGCAGTCCTCTGCGTCCCTCCGCAAACATACATATTTATTCTGAAACGGGACGCAGAGGACTGCGTCCCCTACAGGTTTTTCTCGTAAATCGCCAGTACAAGCTTTTTCCCGTTCTTCCCGAATCTCAGGATTCTTCCGCTCGTGTCCGTATAGCCAGCCTTTTCATAGCAGCGGCGGTTCGCGATTTGATCCGCCGGGAAATCCAATGTCCAGCGGCGGGCGTTAGGGAACTCCGCCTCGCACAGTGTTATGGCGGCGTTCGCGATGCCCTTCCGTTGCATTTCCGGCAGGATATACAGCCGAGCAAGGTAATATTCGCCGGGATTTTCGAGTCGCTCAAAAATGATAATGCCGCCGCATAACAGGCCGTCCGCGAAAATTTTATAGACATACCTGTCCGGCTGTTCCAGCCATTTCAGGATTTCATCCGCCCCGCGCAAATAGGGACTGCCCTCATCGCGATAGATTCTATAGAGCCGTTTGAAGGCTTTTTTCTGTATGACGGCCAGAGCTTTCGCGTCCGCGGCGGCAGCCGGAACAATTGTAACATTCATGATATTCGCACCACCTTTATGTAGGGGCGATTACCAATCGCCCGCACACTAAAAATCATGCATTCCACGGGCGGTTGGTAACCGCCCCTACAGGATACGCCCTACGTCCGTAATCCCGCCAGCACGCGCACCTCGGCGGCGAGCTTGTCGAACGCCTCGGGCCGCAGGGACTGCAGACCGTCGCAGAGGGCGTGGGGCGGGTCGTTGTGCACCTCGATAATCAGGCCATCGGCGCCGGCGGCCACCGCCGCACAGGCCATGGGCCGCACCATCTTTGCGATGCCCGTCGCGTGGCTGGGATCCACGATAATCGGCAGGTGGGAGATCTCCCTCACGATGGGCACAGCGGAGAGGTCCAGGGTGTTCCGGGCTGCCGTCTCGAAGGTGCGGATGCCCCGCTCGCAGAGGATGACGTCGCCGTTGCCCCCCGCCATGATGTATTCCGCGCTCATCAGCAGTTCCTGAATGGTGCTGGAGAGTCCCCGCTTCAGCAGGATCGGCTTGCCGCTCCTGCCCAGCTGTTTCAGCAGTTCGAAGTTCTGCATGTTCCGCGCGCCGACCTGGATCACATCCACCTCCGCGAACAAGTCCAGCTGCGAGATATCCATGATTTCCGTCACGATGGGCAGGCCGGTAAGCTTTTTCGCCTCCAGCAGCAGCTCGATGCCCTGGGCCCGCATGCCCTGGAAGTCGTAGGGCGAGGTACGGGGTTTGAACGCGCCGCCGCGCAGCAGTTTCGCACCGGAGGCCTTGACGCTCTCCGCCACCGAGCAAATCTGCTCCCGGGACTCCACCGAACAGGGGCCCGCAATCAGCGTGACTCCGCCATCTCCGATGGCGATTCCGTCCCCGCCCGGCGCGGGAATGCGGACGACAGTGTCCTCCGGGTGAAACTTGCGGTTCGCCTGCTTGTAGGGCTCCTGCACCCGCTTGACATCCTCCACGATTTCCAGCGCCCGGATCAGATCCGCGTCCACCTGGGTGGTGTCCCCCACCAAGCCCAGCACGGTCTGGCGCTCCCCCTTGCTGATGTGGATGTCCAACGAGAGGCTCTTCAGCCAATTCCGCAGGCTTTCCAGCTGCTCCGGCGTGTAGTTTTCTCTTAAAATAACAATCATGGTATAATTCCCCCTTTGGTAACGTAAAAATAACTCCCCTGACTCCTGAAAAAAACCCCCGCAGCGGCATTCACTGCGGGGGGAGGTACCCGGAATCAATTGCGGATTCCCTAACAGTCCCTGTTTGCAGCAAACAACCGATTCGCCCCGCCGTAATAATAACCGGCGAAGCTGACGTAGGCGTAATAGTTTACTGCGGATGCGTTCTGGGACATTGGAAACTCTCCTAGTATAATAATGTTTTATGGATGTAGGATAGCACAGGGGGGTGTATTTGTCAATAGTTATTTTTATTTTTTGGCGGCATTCCCGGGTAGGGCGTGACGCCCTCGGCTCGCCAAAGCGAATAAAAAATCGTCCACAAACGGCGCGCCTGGGCGTCGCCCCCTACCTGCAAAACCCCAGCAAATTTTGATACAACTCGCCCTCCTCGTCCAATTCCCAGCCGCCGGTGCGCAGGGCAATCGAGTTGGCGTAAATGGCCTCCGCCCGGGTCTGGAGCCGGAAGGCCAGCAGCGTGTCTGGGTGCCGGTTGGACTGCCGCAGGCCGATTTTCTCCAGCAGCGGCGCGGAAGTTTCCCCCGGGGACAACATGCCGATGAAGTAAAAATAGCCGTCCTCCGGGTTGAACCACCACTGCCCCGGCGTGACCTCCCGGCTCAGGGAGGCGTAGGCCGCGTATAAATCCCGGTCCGAGGCGAGGGGGCCCGTCTTGGTCTCCCAGTTCCAGGGCTCGTCCGCTATGTTCTTGGCGTCCGGATGACTCCCGGCTGCCCAGTCGCGGGTCATGTCCGACCACTTGTCGTAGTACCAGTAGCGCAGGTCGCGGACTTTCAGTTTTCCATTTTCCTGCGGCTCGGCGGCGATGGAGACTTTCTGGCAGCCCGTGACCGTGCCGGCGGCATTTTGCAGCAGCCGGTAGGCGGCCCACACGGGTTCCCGCGTCTCTTCCGTATAGTTGAGCAACTCGCCCTGTTTGATGACGACGCTGTCCGGCACGGCGCCCGACAGTTCCGCGGGTTTCAGCGTCCGCCAGGAGGCATAGGCCTTCGGGTCCAGGGGCACGGGCAGCCAGGTGGCGTCCCCCTCCAGGGTGCCCTCCTCCCGGCGCGGGTTGTCGATACTTTCATTGCGCCTGCAGGTCTCCACAAACGCGGCGCGCACGAGCACTTGATATCCGCTGTTGTTTTCCACCGCGACACTCCACTCACTTTCCCGCCCGGGCAGCCAGCGTTCGGGCAGGGTGCCCTGCTCCCGGGCCTCCACCGGGGAGACGCTCCAATCGCCGTACTCAGGTTTCATCCCGCCGGAACGGCCGAGGCCCCAGACCGCGCCGCCCAGCAATACTGCCAGAAGCAAAAGCAGAGCGGCCTTCTGCGGCCTTCCCAGATGTTTCACACGGATACAAAATACCCGAAACCGGCTTGCGAATCTGCCAAGCCGGTTGTTTTGTCCATATAGCCATTGGAAGAAGAGATTGACACGACGGAGCAGGCGTTTCATGAGCCTGCGACCTCCTGTAGGGGCGGATACCCCGGATACTGCGCAGCGCCGGGATACGGATAACCCGGAACCTGCTGCTCCGGAACAACCGCAGGCGGATAACCCGGTTCAGGAACAACCACGGGCGGGTAGCCCGGATTCTGCTGCCCCGGAACATTCTGGGGCGGGTAGCCCCCGGCGTAGGCGGGATTGGGCACAACCGTGGGCGGATAGCCGGGACTCAGAGGCGTCGGCACACTGGGAGGTGCCGCGTTTTGCTGCCGCAACAGCTTCTCCTCCTTGCGCGTACGGAAATAGCGCATCAGGAAAACAGCAAGCAGGAAGGCCGCGAACACCAGGAGGATCACCAGAAGCATACTGTTCTTCATAATATCCATGACTTTCCCCAAGCCCGGGATGGCGAACACTTTTTTGCCGACCAGGCTGTCTATCGGGTTGGGGTCGTCGTCGCGGTTGTTGATGTCTCCCCGGGTGATGATGACCTCTTCCCGGGTGCCGCCGAGGCTGTTGTCAATGCGCACGAAGCGGTGGGTCAGGTAGGGCACTTCGCTTCCGGGGCGGGTGCGCACGGTGATGATGTCGTCCTTCACCAGGTCCTCCGGCTTGCACTTCTTCACCACCAGCAGGGCGTTTTTCTGAAAGCCGCCCTTCAGACCCCGGGCCTCGGTCTCCGCCGAAGGCATCATGGATTCGGACACCACATTGAAAAAGTAAAAGCCAAAGAAACTTCTGTCCGCCTTGTTGCCGAATGCCATCACCAGCGTGCTGACCAACATGACCAAGCACATGAGACCGACGGCGACGTTGGCGACAATACCCCGGACCGAAGAGTTGTCTTTCTTTCCTTTGGCCCCCTCCGGTTCGAGGACGACCGCCTGAGAAGCGGGCGGCGCATAGACCTCCGCAAACGGAATCTGATTCTGGATGGGTTGCCCCACTGCCGCCTGGAACGCAGCTTCCTGCGGTTGAGGAGGCAATTCCTGCGGTACCGCTGCCGGAAAGGGAGGTCGCTGCGGGGGCAGCATGGCCGCATCCTGGGGCGGCCTGGCCACAGGCATATTTGCCATAGGCGGCGGCACGATTTCCATTCCGCCCGCCATGGGAACCGGCGGCGGGGTTTCCAGCATGCCTGCCATCGGATCCAGCGGCGGGGGCATAGCTGCCTCTTGCCGCTCGTCTCTTGCTTCCGGCTGCGGCTCCTCGCCGGATAAAAAGGCGGTTGCCGCCTCGTAGGCCACCCAGTCCGGCTCCTTCGAGCCAGGCTGGGGGATTGCTTGTTTTAAGTCTGTTGGCCGCGCCGGGGTCTCCCGCCAACTGGGCGTCATTGCCGCTTTAGGCGGCAGTGCCATCTCCGATGGCAGGGGCAGTCTCAGTGGCTCCGGCAGGGGCTCTTCGGGCAAAGCCAAGCCCGGGAAAGCGTAGCGCGACCGCCGTGTGGGCATATCCGCGTAGGACGCGTATCTCTCCGCGGAAGCGCCGCGCGGGGTACCGCCGCGCCAATTTTCCGGCAGGAGCCGGTCCGTATCCCGGTTCCTGCGCATTTCATCTATGAGGGAATCCAATGAATCGCCACTTGGCGTCATGCCACCGTCAGGCGCTATGTCACCTCCCGGTGGCAGGGTGGGTTCTGAAAATTTCGGCAAACTTGGTTTTTGCGGGAATGGCGCGGCAAAGCCGGGTCGTTGCGGCGCTGTCACTCTGGGTCTTGGCGGGCGTGGCTTTTCCGGCCCTAGCAGGGTCTCCAGGTCGGAGCGCGCCTCTGCCTCCCGCAGTTCCGCTTCCCGCGCGCGGCGCGAACCCCAATCGGGGGATAGCGGCCGATTCCTTTCGAGGGGATCGTAGTCCATCAAACGCTGCCACCTCTGCTTACATAAAACAATGTTTCCATAGAACCATGTCTTGAATTTATAGTATTACATATTTAAATAAGTATATTCCAAAATCCGACAAAAGTCAAGGTTCATTTTTTCAAGTTGACAAATACGGGGCGGTTAGGTTATACTGGCTTGGCAGGTTTTCCAAAAAAGTTTCTGTTTATTGTGAGAGGAGGATTCTTTATGCAGTTCACAAAGCGTACGCTCGCGGTGATTTTGACCCTTATCTTTGTATTTTCACTCACCCTGCCGGCGGTAATAGCAGAGGAACCGCCCGACGAACCCAATCCCGCCATGCCCGTCATTACCGTGCAGCCGAAGGGGGCTAGTGTTGTCAGCGGTGATACGCTTACCCTAAGTGTGGAGGCATACATCCCCAACGGCGATGAAATCGGCTATACGTGGTGGTGCACTAAAGTTTCTACCGGGGCAAAAAACAAGGTAGGAAGTACAGCCGAAATAACAATTACGGCCAAAACCGGTACGTATGATTATTATGTAGAGGTATATAATCTTGCCAGCCCGGAATACAAAGTAACAAGTCAAACCGCGCGCACGGAAATTGACAGCACGCTTCGCAGTAAAATTGCGGCAATTCTATTTCTCCCTTTGGCATTCTTTATTTTCCCTCCCTTTCCCGGTCTCTCCATCCTGTTGGCGCCGTTCTTTTGGATCATCAGTCTGTTTTCCTAGATTCCTCATGACATACACGTTGAAAATTCGCTGAAATGAACCCTTGTGGAATAAAGCGTTCCATAAGGGTTTTTCTTTCACGAGGCAACTTCTAGGCAACTTCTATCATTTTTTGGTTGACAGCCCGAACACAAACTGCTATAATTCTCAATTGCCATGTCCCCGCAGCAAAATTTGCGGGGACGGCAATCCTTGCCACAACCCGTGGCCAAAGACCAGAAGGAGGGTTAACATGTCAGAAGGAAACAATTACGAAGCGATGGTAGTCTTTTCCGTCGCGAACGGGGACGAGGCCGTCACCGCGCTACTGGAGCGCTTCCGCGCGCTGGTGGAGGAAAACGGCACCCTGGAGAACGTGGACGAATGGGGCAAACGCAGGCTCGCGTATTTGATCAACGACGAGCCGGAAGGTTACTACGCGCTGTTCCACTTCACAAGCGGACCGGATTTCCCCGCGGAACTCGACCGCATCCTGAACATCACGGACGGCGTACTGCGCTCCCTGATTGTCCGGAAAGAAGCGTAAGGGGGGGGGACGTCAAAATGTTGAACAGCGCCATTATCATGGGCAGGCTGGTGGCGGACCCGGAACTGCGCACCACCCAGTCCGGCACCAACGTCACGACCTTTACGGTCGCGGTGGAACGGAGATTCCAAAAGCAGGGCGAAGAGAAGCAGACGGATTTCATCGACGTGGTCGCCTGGCAGCAGAAGGCGGATTTCGTCACCCGCTTTTTTCACAAGGGCTCCATGATTGCCGTGCAGGGCTCCATTCAGACCCGCACCTACGAGGACAAGAGCGGGAACAAGCGCAAGAGCGTGGAAGTCGTTGCGGACAATATCAGCTTCACCGGTTCCAAGGCGGAAACCGGTACAGGCGGCGGCAACTATGCCATGGAAACGCGAACCCAGCCAGCGCCGGCCTACGCCAACGCGGCGGCAACGGACTTTGAGGAAATTTCCGTGGACGACGACCTGGACGGGCTGCCTTTCTAGATCTTTAGATTTTAGATGTTAGACCGTAGATTTACAAAAATACGTTAGGAGGAGAACTGTATGCCTTACGAGAAGGGCGAAAAAAAATTTAAGAAGGGCCGGAAAAAGGTCTGTTCTTTTTGTGTGGATAAAATCGACGTCATCGACTACAAGGATGTCTCGCGGCTCAACCGCTTCACGTCCGACAGGGCGAAGATTTTACCCCGCCGCGTCACGGGCACCTGCGCCGGCCATCAGCGGGAACTGACCGTGGCCATCAAGCGCGCGCGTCAGGTGGCGCTGATGCCCTACACCAGCGATTGACCCAAAAGCGTGAGAGCAAGCCTTTCACGCTTTTTTTCGAAAATAGACTTTTTCTAAAACCATCATTCGTAGGGGTCGGCGTCCTCGACGACCCGATGTTTTATGCAGTTTACGGGATGTCGAGGACGCCATCCCCTACGGGATCGTAAAGGAGTATTAACTATGCTCGTTTCCGCAAAAGAAATGCTGACCAAGGCCAAGGCGGGCCACTATGCCGTCGCGCAGATCAACATCAACAACCTGGAGTGGACCAAAGCGGTCCTCACCACGGCCCAGGCCCTGAACGCCCCCGTCATCCTCGGTGTCTCCGAGGGCGCGGGGAAATACATGGGTGGCTTCGGCACCGTGGCCGCCATGGTCCGCGCCATGCTGGAGGATTTGAAGATCACGATTCCGGCGGCGCTGCACCTGGACCACGGCAGCTACGAGGGCTGTCTCGCCTGCATAGCCGCAGGTTTCTCCTCCGCCATGTTTGACGGCTCCCACTACCCCATCGCAGAGAATATCGCCAAAACCAAGGAGCTGGCGGCGCTCACCGCGGAGAAGGGCCTGTCTCTGGAGGCGGAGGTGGGTTCCATCGGCGGGGAGGAGGACGGCGTCATCGGCGCCGGAGAAGTGGCGGACCCGCGGGAATGCAAGGCCATCGCCGACCTGGGTGTGACCATGCTGGCCGCCGGCATCGGCAACATCCACGGCAAGTACCCGGAGAACTGGGCGGGCCTGCGCTTCGACGTGCTGGACGCCATCCAGCAACTCACGGGCGAGATGCCTTTGGTGCTGCACGGCGGCACGGGCATCCCCGCGGCCATGATTCAACAGGCGATCTCCCTGGGCGTCTCCAAAATCAACGTCAACACGGAGTGCCAACTCTCCTTCGCAGCGGCAACCCGCGCCTACATAGAGGCCGGCAAAGACTTAATGGGCAAAGGATTCGACCCGCGCAAGCTGCTGGGCCCCGGATACAATGCCATTCAGAACACCGTAAAAGAAAAACTGGAGCTGTTCGGCTCCGTGGGCAAGGCCTGATTTGTAGGGGCGGATGACCCTGTCCGCCCTAAATTTCGTCAATGCGTGGGCGGACAGAGTCGTCTGCCCTACAAAAAAGAAAAAACCGGTATCCCCAGTGATAGGTATGCCGGCTTTTTGTACCGTCCGGGAAATTAACTGATAAACAGTGCCAGAATCCATCCCAGGACATCCGAGAACAGCTTAATCATGGACACAAGAAGATCCAAGGATTTCGCTACGAGCTCCCCGTGATACATCTGATAAAAAATCTTCGCGAGAATGCCCCAAAATCTAAGCTCCAGCCATTCCAGCATAAAAACGCACCTCCCCTGTTTATAAAATCAACTTTTTTAGATTTTTTGCGAACAAACGAGTTACCACAGTCTAGTTATAGCATAAACTGTTTCCACCTTTGTTCTTTTTTGGAATTAACAAGGCGTTTCCATAAAATAAAACTCTGCCCAATCAAATTTTTTTGGGCAGGGTTTCATTCAGGACTTTTTGCCCATATAGTATAATAACGCTAAACTCACAAACGCCCTATTATCAATGGGTTGCGGGTTTGGCGCTATTCTTTTCCACTCTTTGTGCAAGGAATCCCCGGTGACGGCAAGACGTGGCTTTTCCACAGCCGGGACGGCCCTGTCAAAATACCCCGCTTCGGTCACTTCCATCAGCGTACGCCCAATGTCCCTGGACCAGATAGGGCAGGGCGCTGACCCTTTCGTCTTCCCGGTCAACCTGGAAGGGAATGTTTTTTACAGTGAGCATTTCAGCCGCGTTTTCCTGTAGATGATGGATTTTTTTGTTCATATAAAAGCTCTCCTTTTGTTTTCTCTCATGTTGCATGGCGCCTTCTTTTTTATATTTAGGATGGGACAGCTTTGAGTTAATCGACTATTTTATTGCAATTTGCCACGGCATTCTACAGGGAGTACTTTTACCACTTCTCCGTGCGAAACAAGATACACGTTCTCATGCAGATTTACCACCGGACAGATATGATTCGGTATGATTTCAACCACGTCACCCACTTTTACGGCATCTCGAAATTCTTTGTTGTAGATAATAGTGTGTTCGTCAAATACGTCAAAAATGGAAACATCCGGCCACCCCTTAATAATCCCAAGCCCTTTTGTCGCACAAAACACTCTCGCAATTTTTAGGTTAGAATGATTCCAGAAAAATCCCTAAAAAATCTCCGGGTCAAAATGCGCTCTAGTACCCATAATCCGGCGGTTTGCGGTTTCTGTAAATCCGGGCATGAAAATCGGACAAGCCCTTATGTATCAAGGGGTTGTCCGATTTCTTACAGTTTCCTTTTTTCGCTTGGCGGAGAAGGGGAGACTCGAACTCCCGCACCGGTCACCCGGCCTACGCCCTTAGCAGGGGCGCCTCGTCACCAACTTGAGTACTTCTCCATGGTAACAGTTATAAAACTATGGTTGCTTGGAAAATGGCTACAGGGACAAACTTTTGAAAAAATAAATTTGCCCCGCAAATTCCTATATAAATATAGCACCATTTCAGCGAAATGTCAATAACGATTTGCATTGATAAACGCACATGAAAACAAAAAAGCCCGCAGGCTCCCCAATCCGGGAAACCTGCGGGCCGTCTTTGTTTACCGGGCTTTAATGTAGCACGGATGGCCGCAATATTTACGGCCTTTGATTGGATTATTAAAAACGCGCCCGCAAAAGGCACAGACGCGCTGATTTTCTGCTTTTGGTTCACGCAAAAAGGCGTGACGGTTCCACCATGTGTTACGGCATTGAGCGGAACAAAACTTCTTTTGTCCGCTGCCGGGTTTGCGCTCCAAAGGCGCCCCGCATTGGCGGCAAACATTGTCCCCATTTTCGGCGGCGATACCATCGAGACCGTTGCGCTTGCAAAAACCCTTGACGGCGTTTTCGGATAATTCCAACCGGGAGGCAATCGCCTTATACCCCAGCCCTTCGCCGCGCCAATATCGGATTTTTTCTTTTTCAATGGCAGTCATAAATTGCCTCCTTCCATAAGGATGGGGCGGCCCCGTAATGGAACCGCCCCATATTCGCCTTATTGTTTCTTTGCGTAGTCGAGGCTGATCCAGCCCGCCCCGCTTTTGAGCTTGCCCCATTTTGTCG